>OJSE01000386.1_pt1 | contig 68582 bp, 57 predicted proteins | sample 1599351 | NCBI WGS metagenome assembly OJSE01 (sample SAMN04168656, study PRJEB22393) | human gut metagenome | biome: human gut microbiome; feature: stool | host: Homo sapiens | collected 2014-03-17 | reverse complement strand
AACACTATTTGTTATATCTGCACAATTTAATCAAGATTTATGATAGTTTCGCAAATATCTAAGTACATTTTATGACGAGAGGATTTCATTATGAAAACAAATTTTAAGAACGAAAAACAGATTGCATCAATGATTATACTTACGGCACTTCTTATCCTTAGTGTTATTATGGTCGTGAACTTTGGAAAAGCGGGAACTGTTAATACTTTTACATTCACAAACAGCGGTAATACATATTCTGCTGAGTTTGAGTGCGAAAGTGTTTCAAGAGAAGGAGAAGCAACAAACTTTCGTATAACAAAGATTGAACAGAAAGATAACACCTCTAAGATTGTTTGTCCTACAGAGATTAAAATCCCGGACAGTATTATAATAGGAAGTAACTCCTGCAAGATTACAAGTATCGGCGGTGGAAAAGGTAAGCCTTTTATCTGTGATGATACTTTTAATGGCGGTAATCTGAAGGCTGTGTATAACAATGCAGAAACGCTTGCTGTTACTTTACCTGATAGTGTTACTGAAGTTAAAGAAAATGCTTTCAGTAATGGTACAAGTGGAATAAATACAAATACTGATATAACTACACTTACTAAAATGACTATGAATGGTGTTGTGAAAGTAGGAAATTATGCTTTTTGTAACAATGCTAACATAGAAACAATTTCATTAAATAGCGTAGAAACAATCGGAAACTATGCTTTTAACGGTTGTAGTAGCATTAGTAACATTTCATTAAATAGCGTAGAAACAATCGGAAACTATGCTTTTAACGGTTGTAGCAAGATAAGAAATTTGATTATGCCAAAAACTTGTTTAACAATAGGTGATTTTGCTTTTGGTGGAAGTGCTAAAAATGTAAATTTATTTGTATTAAATCCTAATACTGATTTAAACGGCACAATAGATGGTTTTTCAGGTAAACAGATTGTTTCTTATAAAAATTCTGTTGCAAAGGACTTCGCAGGAGATAAATTTAAAACTTTTACTCAGTACAAATCTGAAATGGGAAGTTTCCCTTCCGGATGCGATTTTCCTGCTTCTGATACTTCTTTTAAAACTGTTTTCTCTACAGATGGCAGTGATTTGTATTCAGACAGCAAGGTTACAAATACTCCTAATCTTGCCGGTGACGGTGTATATTCTTCTTATGTATATCTCACTAATGAAATGATTGCAGGTAACAGTGGTATTAAGACAACAGTTAATAAAGCATACACTACATCTTCTGACAACAACAGCAAATATACTTTTAAAGGATTTTATATCGGTTCAAAGCAGCTTTTTAACGAAAAAGGTGAGTTAAGCACAAAGAATGTTGCTGATTTTTCAGTTAAGAATGAGACTACAACTATCTATTCAAGATTTCAGGGTAAGATTTATTCAGTTAAGTTTTACAACTGCGTAAATGTCAACAGTAATGGCAAAAATGAAATGACAATAGCAGGACTCAGCAAAGATACTCATGCTTATTCCGATGATGACAGCAACGAGTACATTGCTACTTCTTATGAATATGGCAAGGAATTTTCACTCCCTGTTGAGAGTGCATCATCTTTTAACAGATACGGTTATAACTTTAAAGGCTGGTATGAGTATGAAAATGACAAGACAAATGAAGTTGTAACAAAGATTGAGAAAGGTTCTTCAGGAGATAGAACTTTTGCGGCAAAATGGTCTGCTAAAACTTACAAAATCTCATTTAATTTCAACGGTGGACATAAGGCAAAAGATAATGAAGCTTATCCGACAACTCACAAATATGGAACAGCTCAGATAAAATTCAACACTCCTGTAAAGAACGGTTATGATTTTGCAGGCTGGCTTTTAGCTTCAACAAATACCATTCAGAACAGTTACACAAGGTATCAGACAGAAGATGCAACATATACTGCTCAGTGGACTCCGCACAAATATACAGTCACATTTGAAACAGGTACAAAAGAAAATATTGCACCGACAGATTTTGATATTACAGGAAATAAGATTGACTTAACTTCAAATGATTTCATCCCAACAAAGAAAGGTAATAAATTCCTTGGTTGGTTTGATGTTAAGGGAACAGAATACAAAACAGTACAGTATGGTGTAAGTAAAAATACCAATTATGGTACTTTAGAAGATGTTACTTTCTATGCAAGATGGGAAGCTAATAAATATAATGTCATATGTGACCTTGACGGTGGCTATATTGACAACTATCCGATGAACACAGACGGAACTATTGATATGGTTCATGCTTATGGTGTATCTGAAGCACTTCCTTTAGTACCTGAAAAAACCGGATATTCATTCTTAGGATGGATTATAACAGATATTGACAAAGACAGCTATATGGAGAAAATTCCGGCTGATTTAGACCATGATGCTACATTTGTTGCTAAGTGGAGTAAAGATGATTACAAGATTTCTTATGATTTAGACGGCGGAAATGTAGATGCTGCTTTTACATCAGTTTATAATATTGATACAGACACGATTACACTTCCTACACCGACAAAAGAGGGATATTCTTTCAGCAAATGGATTGACCTTGACACAAATAATGAGATTAAATCAATCGTTAAGGGTACTGTCGGAGATAAGAAGATTAAGGCTCTCTGGGTAGCAAATTCATATAAGATTAACTATGCAGCAACAGAGGAAAATGAAGCACTTACGAAAGAAAGGTTTTTTGCTGATGATGTAGTTTTGGCAAATCCTACAAGACAGGGATATATTTTCAAAGGCTGGTATGACAATGCAGATTTAACTGGTTCTGCCTATACATCTGACAGACTTAAAAACCTTGCATCTGATGTGACATTATATGCCAAATGGTCTCCGGCTCAGTATAAGATTACTTATGATTTAGGTCTTGGTTCTACTTATGCTACAATGCCTGCTTATTCAGATACTTATACCGTAGACAGTCCGGTTGTATTACCTATTCCGGTATGGACTGGACACACATTTAAAAGCTGGGATTTAAACGGAACGAATATAACAACAACAGCAGGTCTTTTAGGTGATATTACTGTAAAGGCAATCTGGAATGAAGATGTGTTCAAGATTACTTACAAATTAAATAACGGAACACTTCCGGACGAAGATTACGCAACAACTCATTATTACGGTGTTTCAGAGTCATTACCTACACCTAAGCGAAGCGGTTATGATTTTAAAGGCTGGTACATGGATGAAAACTTTACAACAGCAACATACAAAACAGTTGATGCCACGGTATCAGAAGATGTTACTTTCTATGCGAGATGGACACTTAATACATACACTATTTATTACAACTTAGGCAGTGCTAAAAATAACGGTGGCACATTCGATAAGGAAAGTCAGACATTTAATGTTAATGAAGATGTAGAACTCAATGTTCCGACATGGGAAGGACATACCTTTAAAGGCTGGGTTACTGAAGACAACGAAGTTGTCACAAAGATAAGCAAAGGCACTTACAAGGATATGAAACTTACTGCTGCATGGAATACGGACAGTTCAACAATCTCATATGAGACAAACGGCGGTACGATAAATGATGATAATGTCAATTACAGACACCTTTTAGGTGACTCAGAGGGACTTCCATACAATGTAACAAAGCCGGGATATGTTTTCAAAGGCTGGTATGACAATGCAGAGCTTTTAGGTGATGTTTATACACAGACAAAAAAATCTGAAAGTAAGGACATGAAATTCTATGCAAAATGGAACGGTGCAGTTTACAGTTATACATTCAAACTTGATGGCGGTACACTTGCAAAAGACAGCAATATCAATGATGAGTTCTTTGATGAGACAAACAACACAATCAAAGAAACATTCGGAGAAACGATAAAACTTCCTAAAGTTTATAAATCAGGCTGCAACGCAAGTTCAGAGTGGAAGATTACAACAGCAGGATATGAAGGTGTGACAGTAAAAGAGGGCGGCAAAGTTGATTATCCTGACGATATAACACTTGAACCGATATGGACAGGTGGAACTCATAAAGTATTCTTTGACGCTGACGGCGGTTCATTTAAGAGTGGTTATGAAGAACTTGCAACAGAAAATGACAGATACTATAAGAGTGTAAAATACAGTATAGATACAGACTTACAGTATTATGGCACACTTCCGGTAGTAGAAAAAGATGGGTACACATTCTTAGGATGGACCACAAAAGATAAAGAGTTTGTCGTAGAAACAGATGAAGTGAAACTCGCAACAGATACAGTGCTTTATGCTCAGTATAAAAAAAATGAAAAGACTACTTCATATCAGAAAGATGTAACCGTAAATGAGGATTGGGATGTTGACCCAAATGATTTAGACTCATATACACTTCTTGATGAAAATGTAACACTGGAAGAACCTGAAGCAAAAATCGCATGGTTTAAAACAAAAGCGATAGGTGAGAATTATCTGGCTATAGATGATGCTGCCGGCAGAGGTCTTTATAAAGCAATGTGGAACTATTACCATGATGGAAAAAATGTCAATAAAGGCATTAAATTCTCCATCAATACAGGTGACGGCTTAGGTTTGTTTAATGTATATACCTGTTTTACGGAAGACCATCCGGAACTTTCATGGATGAGGGGCTGCGGTGTAAATATGGCTGCCGGGTCAAATGGAAGAACATATTGTTATATGCACCCTTCATATGATTATAATGCAAGTGAGGTAATCAGAAACTTTAATACTGTTGAAAACTCAGACAGATACCCGAACTTACTCAAAAAAGTAAAAAAAGGTAAGACAACAGCAGATACGCTCGACAACATTGTAAGAGTAATATGTGCTAATCTGACATATACAGAAGATAAAGACAAAAAAGGTAACTATTCATCAAAATACCGTGATGCGGCATATGTAATCAACCAGTCAGAAAAACATGAATGCGTCTGTGTCGGATATGCTTATACATTCAAAATGATGTGCAATTACTTTGGAATTGACTGCGTAAATGTAGGCGGAGATGCAGGTGGCGGTCATGAATGGAACTATGTAAAAGTGGGTAAAAAATATTACGGTGTTGACCTTACATGGATGGACAGCGGCAGCAAACAACAGAATGTTTACTGTTATCTTGAAGATGCTAAAACATTTGGTGTAAAGGGCTATGATAAATCAAATTTAAGAAAAAGTGATTTGTATATCGAAAAATATATAACACTTGCAACAACACCATATAAAAGAAATATTACAGTCGGTAAATTCAAATACCAGATAACAGGTGGAGGAGAATGTATGCTGACAGGAGCGACAGCTAAAGGTAAAAAGGTTACGAATTTAACCATAAACAAAGGGGTAACTTATAACGGCCTTACCTACAGTATCAGTAAAATAGGTGATAAAGCTTTTAAAAATAACACTTATCTGAAAAAAATAAATATTACAGCCGTCAAAAAAAATAAGACATTTACGGTAGGAAAAAATGCTTTTGAAGGATGTAAAAATATTAGAACGATTACATTAAATAACAGTTTTGGCAAAAAAATTAACTTTTGCAATAAATCATTTAGATTAGGAAACAAAAAGAAATGCCGTGTAAGCATTATTTCTTCTAAAAAACTGAAAAAAGATACTGTTAAGAAATTAAAGAAAGCAGGATTAAAAAAGTTTACCACAAATTAAACCACAAAAAATCAGCCACAGCAGCATTTATCTATCGTGGCTGATTTTATAATTATTTTTGAAAAATCTTTGACGGAATATGTATTTTTCTATATATTTCCATGTATTCTTCATTTGAGTAATCATTTATATAATTTTTTTCATAATTGGTCGTGCAGTCATTATCCGCAAGCATATCAACCGCCTTATTATAGGCGATGGCAGCGTGCTCTATCTTGTCATACTTTCCTATAAGATTGTAACCGTTTATATGAATTTTGGATATGTAAGAAGTTATACCGTTGGCGGTTTCAACGGTAACTCCCTGATATGGATTTATTATCTCAATATTCGCATATCTAAAATCATTTATATCTCCGTTTACAAATCTGAAATCAATATCTTTTCTTGCAAAATTTCTTATGCCGTACCTCGATGCGATATTTGTCTGCATACCGTATTCAGCAACAAACAGATGTGTTCCTCGTCTCATTATAGAATGGTTAGAATAGTAGAAAAGGTCATCTACATCAAAAGTAAGCACATCATTTTTTGAAAGGTAGTAGTTGAAAAATTTATTACGCATATATATCGGTGTTTTGATATATATTCCATTATTTTTAAAATTTATCAGAGATACCCATTTTTTAAAATCAAGCTTTTGACATATTGTTTTAGAAAAATCATCCGGAAGATATGTGTTTTCACTTTGAATTATAGCTGTTGCATCATTATATGCTGCATTGGCGTCCTCCTCATTATCAAAACTTCCAAGACTTATATGTTTTGAGCGGAATGTTATGGAACTTCTGTAATAAACATCCCCATTTTTCTTTTGAGCCTTAAATACCCCTGGTAAATTTTTCATAAATCTGTTTCTCCTGTTTATTATTTGTCTTTGGAAAATAAACTAACTATATTGATTTTAACATTTAAGAATTTAAAATACAACATAAATAAAACCCTTATCAAGTTAAGCAATGCATCTGTAATGCTATTGCAAGTGTATAATGTTATAAAAAGTATTGAAAATTAAATGCAATACATCAAATAGCGTGTATAAATTATTACAAATATGTGAATAATTTTACAAAAGTATTCATATATTGTTATGTAAGGAGAATTTATATGTATAATAACAAAATATTTATTATGATAATGGCTGGCAGTATGACTATGGGATTATTAAATTCAAGCGATTGCCTTTCTAAAACAATTAAAGAAAACAATGTTGTGATAATGTCAGAAAATGAATATGGCATAAAAAACAGAGCAAATATTAAAAAGATTTCAAATCTGAAACGGCTGCATGATGAAAGACTGAAAGCATACAGGGTAAAACAGATTAAAAAAGCCTGTGGCGTAAGCGTAACTGCAACTGACAGAAAAATTCTTGAGAGGATAGTTGAAGCAGAAGCAGGCGGCGAGGACCATAAGGGTAAAGTGCTTGTCGCAAATGTTGTTTTAAACAGAGTTAAAAATAAATCATTTCCATCAACGATAAAAGATGTAGTTTTCGCACACAGAGGTGGGACATACCAGTTCTCGCCAATAATGGACGGAAGATATTATACAGTAAATGTATCTGATGATACAAAAAGTGCCGTAAAAGATGCCTTAGCAGGTGTGGACCATTCGGCGGGTGCATTGTACTTTATGGAACGGGCACTTGCTGACAAAGGTAATGTATCATGGTTTGACAGATGTCTTACAAGACTGTTTAGGTATCACTGTCATGAATTTTATAAGTAAATACAACTTTATGTGCTGGAAAGCAAAGATATGACAAGATAATAGAAAATCAATGTTTTTATATAGATGTATCAAAAAGGAATATATCAGACATTATGGATTTGCCTGTAAAGGAAAAAATGTGCTGATGGATACAGACAAACAGTAAATTTACCATTTCAAAAAAATAAAAGGGAACTGTTATTATACAAGGTACAGCAGAAAATAAAATATTACATTGTAACATAAAAATATCTTGACATATAGTTAGAATATGTCAGAAACATTCTTGCAATAACTTCTTTCATAATGTATAATATATCATTAAAAGACAAAAAGATAATTATTTAATGACTGTACTATATATGGTGCGGCGGAATGGAGGAAATAATGGAACTTATGTATCAGAGCACTCGAAGCGAGGGCACAAAGGTTACTGCATCACAGGCTATCTTAAAAGGTCTTGCGGATGACGGCGGACTTTTTGTACCTGTTAGTATTCCAAAACTTGATGTATCTTTAGAAGATATATCTAAGATGACATATCAGGAGACAGCATATGAAGTTATGAAGCTGTTTTTCACTGACTTTACGGAAAATGAATTAAAGACCTGCATCGAGAGAGCATATGATTCAAAGTTTGACACAAAAGAGATTGCTCCGCTAGTGAAAAAATCAGATGCATACTATCTTGAGTTATTCCACGGTGCAACGATTGCCTTTAAAGATATGGCACTTTCAATACTGCCTCACCTTCTCACAACATCAGCTAAGAAAAATAATATCAAAAATGAGATTGTTATACTTACTGCTACTTCAGGAGATACAGGAAAGGCTGCTCTTGCCGGATTTGCAGATGTTGAGGGAACAAGTATTATCGTATTTTACCCTAAAAACGGCGTAAGCAAGATTCAGGAACGCCAGATGGTGACACAGAAAGGTGCAAACACAAAAGTTGTCGGCATCACAGGAAACTTTGATGATGCACAGAGTGGTGTTAAGGCAATGTTTAACAATAAAGAACTTGCAAAAGTGATGGACGGGCACGGATACCAGTTCTCATCTGCAAACTCTATCAACATCGGCCGTCTTGTACCACAGGTTGTTTACTATGTTTATTCATACACAAGACTTCTTGCAAACGGAGATATAAAGGCAGGAGAGAAAGTAAACTTTGTAGTACCTACAGGAAACTTTGGAAATATCCTTGCAGCATTCTATGCCAAGAATATGGGTGTTCCTGTTGGAAAACTTATCTGTGCTTCAAATGAAAACAAAGTTCTTTACGATTTCTTTGAGACGGGTGTTTACGACAGAAACCGTGAGTTTATCCTTACTTCATCACCATCTATGGATATTCTTATCTCAAGCAACCTCGAAAGACTTATCTTTAGAATTGCCGGGGATGATGCCAAGAAGACAGCAGAAATGATGGACGCTCTTAAGACAACAGGAAAATATACTATCACAGATGAAATGAAATCAAAACTTGCTGACTTCACAGGCGGATGGGCAAGTGAAGAGGACACTGCAAAAGAGATAAAGAGAGTATTTGATGAGACAGGTTATGTAATGGATACTCATACGGCAGTAGCATCTTCCGTATATCATACATACAAAGAAAAGACAAACGATGATACAAAGACAATCATCGCGTCAACAGCAAGCCCATACAAGTTTGGCACAAGCGTTATGAGTGCCATCGACAAAAAGTATGAGGGAATGGACGATTTTGCACTTATCGACGAACTTTGCAAAACATCAGGAGTTAAAATTCCAAATGCAGTTGAAGAAATCCGTACGGCACCTGTACTTCATGATACAGTATGTGAGACAAAGGATATGCAGAAAACAGTTGAGAAAATCTTAGGATTGTAAAAATATTACTTGCAAACCAAAAAATATTATGATATAGTAGGTATGTTGTGTGCATTGTCGCATGACATACCTATTAATTTATTATCAATCACATATGCGGATTTCGTATCGGTGCCTTGACATAGTAACGCCATGTCAAAGGTCTTATGTTTGGAAGCATATGGAAGAAGAAAAACCATGGAGGTACAATTATGAGCGTTATTTCAATGAAACAGTTACTTGAAGCAGGTGTTCACTTTGGACATCAGACAAGAAGATGGAACCCTAAAATGGCTGAGTACATCTACACAGAGCGTAATGGTATTTATATCATCGACTTACAGAAATCTGTAGGTAAAGTAGATGAAGCTTACAATGCTGTTAAAGACATCGTTGCAAACGGTGGTTCTATCCTTTTCGTAGGAACAAAGAAACAGGCACAGGATTCTATCAAGACAGAAGCTGAGCGTTGTGGAATGTATTATGTAAACGAGAGATGGCTTGGTGGTATGCTTACAAACTTCAAGACAATCCAGACTCGTATCAAGAGATTAAAAGAGATCGAGACTATGTCTGAAGATGGTACATTTGATGTTCTTCCTAAGAAGGAAGTTATCCTTATCAAAAAAGAGTGGGATAAGCTTGAGAAGAACCTCGGCGGTATCAAAGATATGAAGAAGCTCCCTGACGCTATCTTTGTAGTAGATCCAAAGAAAGAAAGAATCTGTATTCAGGAAGCACATACACTTGGTATTCCTCTTATCGGTATCGCAGATACAAACTGTGATCCAGAAGAACTTGACTATGTTATCCCAGGTAACGATGATGCTATCAGAGCCGTTAAACTTATCGTTTCTAAGATGGCTGACGCAGTTATCGAAGCTAACCAGGGTGAGTCTATGGCAGAAGAAGCAGCTGAGGAAGCTGACGCATAATCAAATTTTAAATAGGAGGATTCTAAAATGGCAATTACAGCTAAACAGGTTAAAGAGTTAAGAGAAATGACTGGTGCCGGAATGATGGATTGTAAAAAAGCACTCGGTCAGACTGACGGAGATATGGACAAGGCAGTAGAGTGGCTTAGAGAGAACGGTCTTGCTAAGGCTGCTAAAAAGTCTGGTCGTATCGCTGCAGAAGGTATCGTTGCAGTTGATGTTTCAGAAGATGGAAAGACAGCTTCTATCGTAGAAGTAAACTCTGAGACAGACTTCGTTGCTAAGAACGAGAAATTCCAGGATTATGTTGCAGAAGTTGCAGCTCAGGCTAAGACAACATCAGCAGCAGATATCGATGCTTTCCTTGCTGAGCCTTGGGCACTTGACACAAGCGTTACAGTAGATGAGAAGCTTAAAGCTATGATCGCTGTTATCGGTGAGAACATGAACATTCGTCGTTTCGCTAAGATTGAGACAGAGGGAACAGTAGTTTCTTATATCCATGCAGGCGGAAAGATTGGTGTTTTAGTTGAAGCTGACACAGCCAATGCAACTGACGCAGTTAAAGAGTGCTTAAAGAATGTAGCTATGCAGATTGCTGCATTAAATCCAAAGTATCTTTCATCTGATGATGTAGATGCTGAGTACAAAGAGCATGAGAAGGAAATCCTTCTTGCACAGGCTAAGAACGATCCTAAGAATGCTAACAAGCCTGATGAAATCATCGAGAAGATGATTACAGGTCGTCTTAACAAAGAGCTTAAAGAAGTTTGCCTTCTTGAGCAGGAATATGTTAAGGCTGAAAACAAAGAGAATGTTAAGAAGTATGTAGAGAGCGTTGCTAAGGCTGAGGGCGTAAGCATCAACCTTAAGAGCTTTGTTCGTTTTGAGACTGGTGAAGGTCTTGAAAAGAAAGAAGAAGACTTCGCAGCAGAAGTTGCAGCTCAGATGGGCAACTAATCTCATATTTTGAATGTCAGATGCTTCGCTATTTGCGAATGTCTGTTTTAATCATAATTTTAAAAAACCCTATAGGTGTTGGAAAAATCTGATACTTATAGGGTTCTTTCTTAATTAGCATTTTTTAATTACAGCAGCAATAACCTGAATGTGAGTTAGACTAATGAGACTGAAAGTGATAACAATAAGGCTAAAATATAAACGAGGACTAGAATGAAAACAACAAAATTTAAGGATTATCAAAATGAAATAGTGGAACTCAGACGATATTTTCATGCACACCCGGAACTCAGCTTAAAAGAATATTCAACTGCCGACTATATAGAAAAATATTTAAATAAAAATGGAATTGTAACGAAAAGAATAGGGGAGTGTGGCATAACTGCCGTTATATACTCTAAAAATCCGGGTGCAAAAGTCATAGCAGTGCGTGCTGAAATGGATGCGATAGCTGTCAAAGAAGAAAATGATATTGAATATAAAAGTCTGAATAAAGAAGTATCACACGCTTGCGGTCATGACGCTATAATGGCGTGTGCACTTGTACTTGCAAAAATATGTAACGAAAATAAATCCGAATTAAAAAATACGATAAAATTTATATTTCAGCCTGCCGAGGAAAATGGAGAAGGAACAGATATAATGCTTAACGGTGGTGTTATGAAATCACCTGATGTAGATTACTTTATAATGTTTCATTTTGTAAATGATGCCCCATATGGAATGGAAGTGCAATATGGCTCTGCATCTGCTGCCATCGGAAAAATGGAAGTGGCAATAAAAGGTAAATCTGCACACTGGTGTAACTCGGATAAAGGCACTGATGCGATTGTGGCATCAAGTGAATTTATATTAAAATTAAACGAACTAAACAGCACATACACCTCAGACCTGCCATTTATAACGGGGATAGGAACGATAAACGGCGGTTCGGCAAAAAATGTTATCGCATCAGATGTTTATATGGAGGGAACACTCAGAGCGGCAAAACCCGAAGATTATCACAAATTATACAATATTATCTTTGACATTGCATCACAGATTGAAGAAAAATATAATGTAAAAATAGAAATGGATATAACAAAAGAGCCGATACCACCTATAATAAACGACAAATATCTTGTAGACACCACACTGGAATGTGGCAGTAAAATTTGGAACAAAAACTGCCGGCTGGTAGACAAACACTTTCTGTCCGGGGACAGTGCAGCATACTACTTTGATTATGCAAAAGGAGTATTCATCGTATTTACGGCAGAAATCGAAAAAGAAACAAATTACCCTATACATAATGGAAAATTTAATATGGACGAAAGCAGATATTATGATGTAGTAAAAACACTTTATTCTCTGATTGAAAAAATAAAATAAAATAAAAAAATTGACTTCATATAATGTCTCCTTTCACTTGTATATAAAGTGAAAGGAGGCATTATATGAAGTCAAAAATGAGTGCTCATGAATTTGAAATAATGTATGATAAATATAAAAAATCATTGTATAAGATTGCTTTTACTTATCTAAAAGGCAATATTTAAAACTAACAACTATCATTACACAGAAAAAACAGATATAGTATTTTCAGCGAAGAACGTTAGAACATCGTCAGTACTTAAGGTGTGTATTTGACACCTTTATGTACTGCTACGATGTTCTCCGAGGCGAGAGCCGTTTCTGAGTCGGAAATACTATATCTGTTTTTTCGTCAAGTAAATAGGTTACCCCAAAATCCTATTGAGAAGATAAACTCTGTTGAACGGAAAACTGAAATAATAACCATCCGCAAAATCATCAATATAGGATATTATCTCTTTTGCAAGTTCCACGGCAACTTTTTCGCCGTCCTCCTTTGAGCCGTTTTCAGGATATCGGTTTACTATCTCATCGGTCACATTTATACCTGCAATCTCATTTTTCATAAAGAGAGCATTTCTGCGGCTTATAAGCGGCATTATACCTGCAAATATACAAGCACCTGTTTCCTCCTTGATTTTTCTGAGTCTGTCGGCTTCTTCTTTTGAAAATACAGGCTGGGTAAGGAAGAAGCTTGCACCTGCGTCCATTTTTCTCTTTGTAGTGTTTATTATTGATTCGAGATTTATGAGGTTCTGGTTTATTGCACCACCATAGTTTAATGGATTTTCATTAAATACTTCCCTGTTCATTTCCTGAGCAATCTTCATAAGACCTACCGAACTGAAATTAAATACGGATTTGACAAGATCTCTCGCTGATGCAGGGACAGGATCGCCTGTTATGATAAGGAAATTTTTAATGTCATTTATCTTTGCACCCATAAACATTGCCCTCATGGCAAATGCATTTTTGTCACGACAGCATACATGAGGCATTACATCGATACCGGTTTCCCTGTAAACTTTTGCTGCCATAAGTACAGAATCGACTCTTGTTCTTCCTGACGGAGAATCCGGAAATGTAAGAACATCGACACCCACATTTTTAAGATAATGTGCGGATTCAAGAAGTTTCTCATCATCAGTGTTAAAAGGTGGTATAAGTTCAACGGCGATAAATTTTTTGTCTTTCTTTCTGCCGTTCTCATCATATAAAAAGCCGCATCTTCTTGAAACTTTTTCATCAGCCGCATCTGTTTTTTGTATCTTTTTATCAGCCTTTATATCCATGCTCATAATGTCATAAAGAGACTTTATAAACTCAGGGGAAGTCCCACAGCAGCCGCCTATTATATCTGCACCGAGTGAGAGCAGTTCCTTTGTCTTTTCAGCAAAATACTCAGGATGGCTGTTAAATTCCATTCTGTTTCTTGTAAGTACAGGATAGCCTGCATTTGGTATTGCGATAAGCACTTTGTCTTCGGGAAGTTTGATTTTTTCAAGTATATTATACATATGATAAGGTCCGATGCCGCAGTTTAATCCGACGGCATCAACGCCATCGACAGCACATATGTCATTTATAAGATTTTTTGCACTAAGTCCTGATGCACTGTAGCCAAGCTGATTTACCGAAAATGACACCATTATAAAAAGACCAAGTTCTTTCTTTATCTTAGGTATCACATCCGCAAGGACATCAAGACTCATAAATGTCTCAAACTGTATTATCTCAATCCCTTCATCCGCAAATGTCTTTGCTATATTAAAATATTCATTTATAAGATTTTCATCGGAAACACCTGATACCGTCGAGACAGGACCTATATCACCGGCTATAAATATATCTTTCTTTCCTGAAAGTTTGACTGCTATCTTGGCGAGTGAAACTGCTTCTTTGATATTGTCTTCTACAAAAGAAAAGTCTTTCTGCATAGACATAGTATTTGTCGCAAATGTATTTGTTCTTATAAGATTTGCTCCTGCATCCAGATAGGAAGAATGAATGTTTGTCACTCTGTCCTTATGATATATATTTGCATATTCAGGGGCTTCGTTTGTGTGGTATTTTTCTGCATAGTATGTTCCAAAAGAACCGTCTGCTAAAATATTGTGTGTTTTTATATAATCTTTAAAATTCATCAATTCCTCATTTCTGCCGATATTACCGCCTGCTGTCTATTCTTGTGATTCAGCCGTATAATTATTACCGTGCATATTGTTGATATGCCCTTTTTGTATGACAGGACAGTCTTGATTATACCTTTTTTCACATATAAAAACAAGTTTTTAAACTTTTTCAATAAATTTTCAATGACAAATGATAATATTTGTGATAAAATTTAAAATGTTTATAGTAATTTTGTAAAAAAATTTAATATTATTACAAAATATCTGATAAAAGAACTTGAAAATTTTATGTGCCGCAAGGCAGAATGGAGGCAATAATGGATTACAAAAACGCTGGAGTTGACATCGAAGCAGGCTACAAAGCTGTTGAACTCATGAAAAAACACATTGCAAGCACGATGAGGGATGAAGTGCTTACAGACATAGGTGGTTTTTCAGGTGCATTTTCTATGGAGGCTTTCAAGAACATGGAGCAGCCTACACTTGTATCAGGAACAGATGGCGTTGGTACAAAGTTAAAAGTAGCTTTTGAGATGGATAAGCATGATTCAGTTGGTATCGACTGTGTTGCAATGTGTGTAAATGACATCGCATGTGCAGGTGGTGAACCATTATTTTTCTTAGATTACATAGCATGTGGAAAAAATGAACCTGAAAAGATTGCGTCTATAGTAAGCGGTGTCGCTGAGGGATGCAGACAGTCAAATGCCGCACTCATCGGTGGTGAAACAGCAGAGATGCCTGGTTTTTATCCGGTAGACGAATACGACCTTGCAGGCTTTGCAGTAGGTGTAGTTGACCGTAAAAATATGATAACGGGCAAGTCAATCAAAGAGGGAGATGTACTTGTAGGTATCGCATCTTCAGGTATTCACAGCAATGGATATTCACTTGTAAGAAAAGTATTCCCTATGAAGAAAGAGAATCTTGCAGTAAGTTATGAATCACTTGGCGGAAAGACTTTAGGTGAAACTTTACTTACACCGACTATCATTTATGTAAAAGCACTTCGTTCTGTAAAAGAGGGCGGCGTTACGATAAAAGGATGCAGCCATATCACCGGTGGTGGATTTTATGAAAATATTCCTCGTATGCTTCACGATGGTGTTCGTGCACAGATAAAGGCTGACAGTTACGAGATACCACCTATTTTTGATATGCTTGCAAAAGACGGAGATATTGCAAAAGAAATGATGTATAATACATACAATATGGGTATCGGCATGATGCTTGCAGTTGATGCGGCAGACGCTGATAAGACTGTTGAACTTGTAAATAAGTCAGGTCAGAAAGCATTTATCGTTGGTGAGATTATTAAGGGTGAAAAAGGTGTTACATTAGTTTAATCACTATCAAGCAGGTATTAAGCGGATTGCGAATATTTGTTTTAATCACATTACCAGACAAAAGGCAAAAAGCGGATATATCGTATCCGCTTAATGCTTTATGAGGAGGTTTCATACATGAACGGACAGAAACAAAAGATTGCCGTATGTGTTTCAGGTGGAGGAACAAATCTCCAGGCTATTATTGACAAGATAAATGACGGTACTATCAAAAATACAGAAATATCAGTAGTCATCAGCAACAAACCTGATGCTTACGCTTTAGAGCGTGCAAAAAAAGCAGGTATAGATGCTGTCTGCATTAGACCTAAGGATTATGAAAATCGAGATGATTTTGCGAATACAATGGTTGACACCCTAAAAAAACACGATATTGATCTGGTTGTTCTTGCCGGCTATCTTGTAATAGTCCCTGTAAAGATGATACATGAATACAGAAACAGGATAATAAATATACATCCGTCACTTATCCCGTCACATTGTGGTATGGGATATTACGGGCTTAAGGTACATGAGAGTGTACTTGCAACAGGCAATAAAGTTACAGGTGCAACGGTGCATTTTGTTGACGAAGAAGCAGACCACGGTCCTATCATATTGCAAAAAGCCGTTAAGGTACATGAAAATGATACACCTGAGATTTTGCAAAAGCGTGTTATGGAAGAAGCAGAATGGAATATCCTGCCTGAGGCCATTGACCTGATAGGTGCCGGAAAAGTTAAAGTTATTGACGGCATTGCACATATTGAAGAATAAACAGTTTTTATGTCTTTTTCAAAGAGTACATTGTGTAGAAATGGAGGATGATGATGAAAGTTCTTATAGTAGGAAGCGGTGGACGCGAGCATGCTATAGCATGGAGTGTATCGCAGAGTAAAAAAGTAGATAAGATTTATTGTGCACCGGGAAACGGTGGCATTTCGCAGATAGCTGAATGTGTTGATATTGCTGCAATGGAATTTGACAAACTTGCGGATTTTGCAGAGAAAAATGAGGTAGACCTTACGATTATAGGTATGGATGATCCACTCGTAGGCGGTATCGTTGATGTTTTTGAAGAAAGAGGTCTCCGTGTATTCGGACCACGCAAAAACGCTGCTATCATTGAGGGCTCTAAGAGTTTTTCAAAAGATCTTATGAAAAAATACAATATTCCAACTTGTCATTATGAGACATTTAACTCGCCTGAGGAAGCTCTTTTATATCTTGAAAATGCAAGTTTTCCTATTGTTTTAAAAGCTGACGGTCTTGCACTCGGAAAAGGTGTGCTTATATGTCAGACGCTTGAAGAAGCAGAAGCCGGGGTCACAACACTCATGCTCGACAAACAGTTTGGTGAAGCAGGTGACACTATTGTAATAGAAGACTTTATGACAGGTCGTGAAGCATCTGTTCTTTGTTTCTGTGACGGTACTCATATCAAACCTATGACAAGTGCACAGGATCATAAGCGTGCTAAAGACGGGGATAAGGGATTAAATACCGGTGGAATGGGTACATTCTCACCAAGTCCTTTTTATACTGACGATGTAAAAGAATTCTGTGAAAAACATATCTATCAGCCGACAATGGATGCAATGAAAGCAGAGGGTAGAGATTTTACAGGTATTTTATTTGTAGGACTTATGCTCACTGAGGACGGTCCGAAGGTTCTTGAGTACAATGCAAGATTTGGTGACCCTGAGGCACAGGTTGTGCTTCCTCGTATGGAAAATGATATTATTGATGTCATAGACGCCTGCATAGATGGAAGGCTTAACGAAATCGAACTTTCCTTTGAGGACAATGCGGCAGTATGCGTTGTTCTTGCATCTGACGGTTATCCTGAGCATTATGAAAAAGGAAAGCTTATCAAAGGTCTTGAAAATTTTGAAGGAAAAGACAAAGAGGGTTACTATGCATTCCATGCAGGTACAAAGAAAACAGATGAAGGCATCGTCACAAACGGCGGTCGTGTCATTGGAATAACAGCAAAAGGTGCAAACTTAAAAGAAGCCAGAGCAAATGCTTATAGGGCTACAGAGTGGGTTGACTTTGAAAATAAATATATGCGACACGACATTGGAAAAGCGATAGACGAAGCATAGACATAAATAATAAATTTTTATATAGCTGAAAAATAAATAATAATCAAAAAATACAGATATTTACTGCATTAAAATATAACACCTGTTGTATATTCATGCTGAGATAAATATTAATATAACACAAGGAGGACATTTGAGTGTATTCATTTAGTGAAGTTCAGAATTATGATCCGGACCTGGCAAAAGCTATGGCGGACGAGACACAGAGACAGAGAGACAACATTGAGCTTATTGCATCAGAAAACCTTGTAAGCAAAGCTGTTATGGCAGCTATGGGAAGCACACTTACAAATAAGTATGCTGAGGGTTACCCTGGAAAAAGATATTATGGTGGATGTGAGCATGTAGATGTAGTCGAAGACCTTGCAAGAGACAGAGCAATGAAGCTCTTTGGATGTACTTATGCAAATGTTCAGCCACATTCAGGTGCACAGGCAAATATGACTGTATTCTTTGCACTTATGCAGCCGGGTGATACATTTATGGGAATGAACCTTGATCACGGCGGACATCTTACACATGGAAGCCCGGTAAACTTTTCAGGAAAATATTTTAACTGTGTACCTTATGGTGTAAACAGTGACGGATATATAGATTATGATGAAGTTGAGCGTATTGCAAAAGAGTGCAAACCAAAACTTATCGTTGCAGGTGCAAGTGCATATGCAAGAAAGATTGACTTTAAGAGATTTAGGGAAATCGCAGACGAAGTAGGTGCATATCTCATGGTAGATATGGCACATATCGCTGGTCTTGTTGCAGCAGGTTATCACGAAAGCCCTATCACTTATGCTCATGTTACTACAACTACAACACATAAGACACTCCGTGGACCTCGTGGAGGTATGATTCTTTCAAGTAAGGAATTTGCCGAGGAGCATAAGCTTAACAAGGCATTATTCCCTGGAATACAGGGTGGTCCGCTCATGCATGTTATCGCTGCAAAAGCCGTATGTTTTAAAGAAGCCCTTGACCCGGCATTTAAAGAGTATGGCAAGAACATCATTGACAATGCACAGGCACTTGCAAACGGACTTATCAAGCGTGGCATCAAAATTGTATCAGGCGGTACAGACAATCATCTTATGTTAGTTGACCTTGCAGACAAGGGACTTACCGGAAAAGAAGTTGAGAAATGGCTTGACGCAGCTCATATCACTTGCAATAAAAACACTATTCCGGACGATCCTCAGTCACCTTTTGTAACAAGTGGTATCCGTCTTGGAACTGCTGCCGTGTCAACAAGAGGTTTTAATACTGATGATATGGATAAAGTCGCAGAGGCAATCGCACTTATCATTGATGATCATGAAGCAAATACTGAAAAAGCAACAGCTATCGTAAAGAGCCTTACAGACAAATATCCTCTTTACGAATAAAAAAATTTAGAACAAAGAGTCGCAAGTGACTCTTTCGCGCTTGAGCGGAATGCACATCCTCACGGAGTGTTTTTTATGTGGCTGTTCACACTTTATGGGTGTGGACAGCCACACTGATTGTAAGGAGGACAACGACATGGATGATTTAGAAATAGAACTTACTCCAAAACAGGAAAATTATCAAAATCTGGCTGAGACGATAATAAATAAGTTTAATACAAGAGGAATTGAGGGATACTATTGCATAGACAGAGAGGAGGCAAATGCAAAAGCAAAGCGTTTTCTGACTCCGGACAGCACTATATCATGGGGCGGTTCGATGACTCTCTCGGAGATTGGTCTTATAGATGACCTTAAAGAATCTGATGATTATATAATATACGACAGGGCAGATGCTAAGACACCGGAAGAAAAAAGAGAACTTTTTGGAAAAATAGTGACATCTGATTATTATTTTATGAGTTCAAATGCCGTAACAATGGATGGGGAACTTGTAAATATTGACGGAACAGGAAACAGGGTTGCCTGTCTTTGCCACGGACCTGAAAATGTTATTCTTATCGTAGGAATGAACAAAGTTGTAAAAAATGTTGAGGAGGCAATATCAAGAGTAAGAAATATTGCCGCACCGCCAAATGCAGTACGACTTTCAAAAAATACACCATGTTCAAAAATCGGAAGATGTGCAGACTGCCAGTCTGATGATTGCATCTGCTGTCAGACAGTAATAACAAGAAGATCTGCTATTCCGGGCAGAATAAAAGTTATACTTGTAGGCGAAGAACTTGGTTATTAGATTTTTAGCTGCACATACTTGACATAAATCTTATATGTGAAATATATTATATTTCGCATTATACACAAAAATGTGTGCAGAAATGGGGAGTAATATGCTTCAAAAAGAATTGATAGATAAATTACACAAAAACAGTATATTATCTGCTGATGAATTTTATAAAATGCTTTCAGAGCATGATGAGGAAGATTCCGAATATCTTTTCGGCATTGCAAGAAAAGTAAGAGAGAACATATATGGAAAAGATGTTTATATAAGAGGACTTATAGAATTCAGCAACTATTGTCGCAATGACTGCTATTATTGCGGTATCAGAAAAAGCAACACGAACGCATCAAGGTACAGACTTAGCGGGGATGAGATACTCGAATGTGCCGATGAGGGTTACAGGCTAGGATTTAGAACCTTTGTTCTTCAGGGCGGTGAAGATATGTTCTTTACTGCTGAAAAAATCGCTGATATAGTAAGAAATATAAAAAAGCGGCATAGTGATTGTGCAGTGACTTTATCGGTAGGAGAGAGGGACTACGACACCTATAAATACTGGTATGATGCAGGTGCAGACAGATACCTTTTAAGACATGAAACAGCTACGGATGAACACTATAGAAAACTTCATCCTGACGAACTTTCACTTGAAAATAGAAAAAAATGTCTTTTTGACTTAAAAGAGATAGGTTATCAGGTTGGTGCGGGATTTATGGTTGGTTCGCCTTATCAGACGACAGAGTATCTTGTAAATGACCTGTTATTTTTAAAGGAACTTAAGCCACATATGATAGGAATTGGTCCTTATATATCACAGCAGGACACTCCGTTTGCAAATATGGAAAACGGTACGCTCGAACAGACATTATTTCTTCTTGGAATACTAAGACTTATGTTTCCGAATGTGCTTTTGCCATCGACAACAGCACTCGGAACGATAGCACCAAATGGAAGGGAACTTGGTCTTAAAGCCGGGGCAAATGTAGTCATGCCAAATCTTTCGCCTGTTTCAGTGCGTAAAAAGTACCAGCTATATGACAATAAGATATGTACAGGCGAGGAGTCAGCTCAGTGTGCCGGATGCTTAAGAAACAGGATTGAATCTGTCGGCTATGAAATGACTGTCAGCAGAGGAGATTATAAAATTTAAAAATAAACTGCTTTAAAAATTTATATTGTTATGTGCACCCATATATAGTACCAATTTTAACTTGCAAGGTCTGCACAGAAATGGAGGTTTATCATGGAAAAAGGAACACGAGTAAATGTAGAAATAAATGTAACAAAAATCGTTAAGTATGTATGTCTTGCCGGAGTTGCCATAGTAGCAGCGATATTCAGCCACAAAAGTTATACGGCTTTTTTAAATGACAGAAAGAATTGTGACAAATAAATGATTTTGCATTATATGTTGCACCACAGGTGTTTATGGTAACGCATTTGTCATAATGTCTAAAATAAAATTAAGGATAATTAGTAATGGGTAAAAATCTTTTTATAGCCGAGAAACCGAGTGTTGCAAAGGAATTTGCCAAAGTGCTCAATGTAAACGGAAACGCTTCTAAAGGCTATCTTGAGTCAGATAACAGTGTCGTAACCTGGTGCGTAGGTCATCTTGTTACGATGAGTTATCCTGAGGTCTACGATGCGGCACTTAAAAAATGGAGTTTTCAGACACTTCCGTTTATTCCGGAACATTTTTTATATGAGGTCATTCCCGGTGTTTCAAAACAGTTTAATATAGTAAAAGGTCTTTTAAACAGGGACGATGTATCCTGCATATATGTCTGTACCGACTCAGGAAGAGAAGGAGAATATATATATCGTCTTGTCGATGATATGGCAAAAGTGTCACCCGACAAAGAAAAAAGGCGTGTGTGGATAGACTCACAGACAGAGGAGGAGATTAAACGAGGTATAAAAGAAGCAAAACTTTTATCAGAATATGATAATCTTTCTTCAGCAGCATATCTGAGGGCAAAAAGCGATTATCTTATGGGTATCAACTTTTCAAGAGTTCTCTCACTCAAATATGGCAGAACGATAATGGACTATCTAAACAATGGTAAATGGTCTGCAGTATCTGTCGGCAGGGTTATGACATGTGTTCTCGGTATGGTAGTCAAGAGAGAGCGTGAGATAAGTGATTTTGTAAAGACTCCTTTTTACCGTGTTATCGGAAATTTTGGATATGAGGGGCAAAAATTTGACGGTGAATGGCGTGCCGTAAAAGGTTCACAGTATTTTGAATCGCATCTTTTATATAAAGAAAACGGCTTTAATAAAAAAGAAGATGCACAAAAGCTGATAGATGAATTAAAGATAGAGCCGCCTGCGGTAAAAGCAGTTATATGTAAAGCCGAAAAGAAAAAAGAGAAGAAAAATCCTCCTCTGCTTTTCAATCTTGCCGAATTGCAAAATACCTGTTCAAAACTTTTTAAGATAAGTCCCGATGAAACATTAAAGATAGTTCAGGAACTTTATGAAAAGAAGCTTGTTACATATCCGAGAACTGATGCAAGAGTGTTATCAACCGCAGTTGCAAAAGAAATACACAAAAATATCAGCGGTCTTAGAAACTATGCACTCGTAAGGGAAATAGCTTCGGGAATACTTGAAGCACAGAGTTATAAAGGGATTGAAAAGACAAAATATGTCAATGACAAACAGATAACTGACCATTATGCCATCATACCTACAGGTCAGGGATTTAATGCATTAAACAGCGTAACCCAGACAGCAGCAAGGGTATATGAAGTAATTGTCAGACGATTTCTTTGTATTTTTTATCCGTCGGCAGAATATCTCAAGATAAATATTACTGCCGAAAGACTTAAAGAGTCATTTTTTGCAAGTTTTAAAATAATGACAAAAGAGGGGTATCTTGCTATTGCAAGTGCTTCCTTTGCAAAACAGAAACTTACGGATAAGCAGGCACAGACCACAGAAGGCAGTGCAGATGATGCGGCAGACAATGACAATAAACTTGACAAAAATGCCATTGAGAAGATAAAACAGTTAAAAAAAGGCATGGAGATAGACTTATTTTCGGCTGAGATTAAAGAAGGTGAGACTTCACCTCCAAAAAGATACAATTCAGGTTCAATGATACTTGCGATGGAAAATGCGGGGCAGCTTATCGAAGATGAGGACCTCCGGGCACAGATAAAAGGAAGTGGTATCGGTACGAGTGCAACAAGAGCTGAGATACTCAGCAAACTTGTCAATATCAAATATCTTTCTTTAAATAAAAAGACGCAGATTATAACACCGACGCTTCTTGGTGAGATGATATATGATGTTGTGTTTGCATCAATCCATGCACTTTTAAACCCGGAACTTACGGCAAGCTGGGAACTCGGTCTTACAATGGTTGCAGACGGCAAGATAACAGAAGACGAGTATATGATGAAACTAAACAGCTTTATCACAAATCATGTGCAGAATGTAAAGAGCAAAAATTATCAAAATCTTTTCAAACCTTACTTTGATAAGGCGGCTGCAAATTATAAGACTTCAAAGAAAACTGCTAAGAAAACCACCGCAAAGTCCGGTACTGATAATTCAAAAACAAAGAATAAACAGGCATAATGAATGATATAAGAAATAAAAGCAGACAGCAATCCGTGGCATGATTTTGAACAAAATACTTTTTTGTGCAATAATCATATAATGCAATAAAATATATAGAGTAAATTGCTAATTTACAAATAAATTATGGAAATGAGGGAAATCATATGTACGAAAATTTAAAAAACAAAAACTTATTTAACTTTGATGAAACAATAGCCGCAGATATTTTTACGGATATTGATTTTCCGTGGGAGGTTCTTCCAAAGATAAAAGACTTTATAACGGGGCTTGGTGAGTCACTCTCACCTGATGATTATGACAAAAAAGGTGACAATGTATGGATAGCAAAGTCGGCAGCTATAGCACCTACCGCAACCATAAACGGACCCTGTATCATCGGAAAAGATACGGAAGTAAGACCGGGTGCCTTTATCAGAGGTAATGCGATAGTAGGAGAAAAATGTGTCGTAGGTAATTCTACAGAACTAAAAAATGTTATCCTTTTCAATAATGTGCAGGTGCCGCATTACAACTATGTGGGCGATTCAATCCTTGGCTACAAATCACATATGGGTGCGGGTTCAATTACATCAAATGTAAAATCAGATAAGACAAATGTTGTCATCAAATATGAAGGTGACAAGATAGAAACATGGCTTAAAAAGATGGGAGCCATTCTTGGAAATTATGTTGAGGTAGGCTGCAACAGCGTATTAAATCCGGGTACTATAATAGGAAGTAATACAAATATCTACCCTCTGTCAAGTGTAAGAGGATATGTTCCAAAAGGAAGTATCTATAAAAAACAGGGTGATATTGTAGAAAAAAGATAATCCATATATCAAATAGGAAGTATGTATTCGGATATAAAAAAAAATAATAATAATGTATCTGAGTATAAAAAAGACACGATTAGAAATAGTTTATCTGAGTAAACAAAAAGAACACGATTTAAAATATAGACCGTGTTCTTTTTATCTTTTTTATGTATAGGAAAATTCTCGTTGGCAAAATTCTGATTTTGCTCTTTTTATTAAGCTGTTTTTCCGCAGCATTTTTTATATTTTTTACCGCTTCCGCAAGGGCATTTATCATTTGGATAAATCTTTTTTATCTGCATAAAACTGTTAGGTGTATTTGAAGGAGGTATCGGCATATCGTCAGGAATTACATTTGCAACAAGTGGCGCAACTCCAAATAAACGGTTTTTAAGTTTGATAACACCGTCATCGTCTGCAACATTTTCCGTTGCAGCTTTATTATCTGCTGCAACAACATTGTTTTCATCCTTTGCAATAGCTGCAACCATATTTGCTGCCGTACTCTGTATATTGTCATTTACGCTGTTTTTAATCTCATCAGGCAGATCAAGTGTCGATACATCAACATTTGCAAGTCTTGAAATAATAGTATCAATAAGCTCTGCTTTCTTTAATTTTGAATAACCCTTAACTCCAGAATTTTTGGCAAATTCCTTAAGCTCTGTCACCTTATAACTATCAAGTATTTCATTAAGATTTTTCATTTTAATATTCCTCCGTACATTGTATGGATATAATTAACCCAGTAAATACTATTATATCAAACAGAAGCTTACAAATTCAATGCAATTATGTTACAAAGTTTTGTATAAAAACAATAATGGACTATAGATATTATACAAAATAAATATAACAGTGTAAAAAAATGGTAGAAATAACACTTTTTTGCAAAAAAAATGACATATTTGTATTTTAATATTTAAATCAGCATAAATCTTAATAAAATCTTAAGATTATGACTTGAACCATAAACAAGGATGGAAATATGAAAACGATAAACAAATTATTGGCACCTATCAAGAAAAAAACAATGAACGCACTTGTAGCTAATTATAAATGGCTTGAAAAACAGGTTCGGGCAAACAATGTCACTTATAATAACATAAGTAATAACTATGAAACAAATATAGATACAAAATCAGAAATTGCTGCAATATCATCTTATAAAAGAGAAGTAGCGATAAACGAGATATTAAAAAGCAAAGAATATGATTTCGATAATATGCTTGTCATCAAAAATCCGCATCGTATTGCACCGTTATCTGCACTTGCATTATTTGTGACGGATATGTCCTGTAAAGTTCAATATACCATAGCCGGCAAAAGAGGGAGTGACGACTACACGGTATGTGATGAGATAATGACTAAATATCACAGGGTTCCATTATTAGGATTATATGAAAATTCAGTAAATATTATTATCGTAAGGCTTCTCGATGAAAACGACAGCATAATTGCGTCAAAGAAATTACGCATTATCATAAGAGGTCTTGATAAACCGGTTCACAATGCCGTAAAACTTTCAAACAGCACACAGCCATTGTCAAAAGATTTTATTTTTGTTTCAGGCGGGTATCATGGCGGTGTTTATGCATTTGATAAAAAAGGAAATATCCGATTTGCACTCAATAAAATTCCTCAGTATTGTGGTGTATATCTTTTTAAAGACGGACGCTTTTTATTCCCTGAAAAGCATATGAGGAGACCTGCATGGGGAAATGCAAATACAGTTGTAATGCATGAAATGGATATGATGGGCAGGGTTTACCGTACTTATTATGATAAAAAGGGACTTCATCACTGGGCGATAGAAAAAGAGCCGGGTGGAAACATACTTGCACTTTCAAGTTCTACGGATGATACATTTATGGAGAATGAGATAGTTGAGATAGACAGATTTACCGGCGAGGCAGTAAAAGAGATAAATATGAATAAGCTTCTTCCGGAAAAATACATTACAAGAAATGACTGGGCACATATAAATTCAATAGAATATATTGCCAAGGATGATTCTGTTATCATTTCAATGCGTAATGTCCACACTATCGCAAAGATAAGTCTTGAGAAAGGCGAACTTGTCTGGATTTTAACTAACCCTAAATTTTACAAGGAAACTAATGTTGAGGACAAAGTCCTTAAACCGGAGGGGGATATAAAATGGTTCTTCCAGCAGCACGCTATCCAGATAGTTCACGATGAAAAAAATAAGGACGGCAGACTTCGTGTAATGCTTTTCGACAATCATACGGCAAACAGAAGACCAGTCAAGTGGTTTGATAAAGAAAAAAAGTCAAATATCATGTTCTTTACTATAGATGAGAAAAATATGACAGTCAGACAGGATAAATATATCTCTGTTCCTTTAAGTGTTACAAGGTCAAATGAGGAATATGATACAAAGACAGGAAAAGTATTTGCCATGTGTGCAAATCTTAAACCGCCAATTGACGGCTATAATGGAAAAATATATGAAATAGACTACAATACGGGTGAGATTACAAATGAATTTTCATCTGAGCTGGATTATTTCAGTGCACATTCAATAGAATTTAACATAAATGATATGGCGAAACCGTTAGATTTTTCTAAAGATATGGTAGTCGGTGAGCTGTATGCACCTGTAAAAGCTGAAGGAAATGCTGAGGATTTTACCAAACTGTTAGATTTTGATGATATTGAAAATAATGACGATAAACCACAGATTTGTATGTATGGTGAATTATTACAGATAAGAGCACTTGACCATACACTTGAAAAGATATATCTGTATAATGAAAATGACACATATATACAGGACTTTACGGATTCGGAGCAGACTATTGAAGTATTTGGAACACAGCATTATTATATGAGTATGCCGCTTATGGCAATAGCTCACGGAAATTATAAACTTGCAATAAAGCACAACGGAAAGCTTTATGACACACACAAATATATAAACATATTCTAGATATGATAAAAACTGGGATAATTGATAACTGACTATCAATTATTGCCGGTTTTTGCTGTCTCTACTGTCTTATTCAATAAAATCTTGCAATATCTGAAATTTTTTGACAAAATTTTTCAAAAAGGTATAGACTTCACAATCAATTTATGCGAAAATATAGTTTAGGACTGCGGATAATGTCGCAGATAATAAGCATTATTGAAAGGAGCAAGAACATGATTTATTCACAGGAAGTAGAAAACATGTGCCCAGTAGCTCAGGGAGTACACCATGGTTGTGCACCAATCCCAGAAGAAGCAAAATGGGTTAAGGCAAAAGAAGTAAAGGATATTTCCGGCTTTACACATGGTGTAGGCTGGTGTGCACCACAGCAGGGTGCCTGCAAACTTACTCTCAATGTTAAGGAAGGTATTATTCAGGAAGCTTTAGTTGAGACTATCGGATGTTCAGGTATGACACATTCAGCAGCTATGGCATCTGAAATTCTTCCAGGACTTACAGTAATGGAAGCATTAAATACAGACTTAGTCTGTGATGCTATCAATACAGCTATGAGAGAACTTTTCCTTCAGATCGTTTATGGTCGTTCGCAGAGTGCTTTCTCTGAGGATGGACTTGCTATCGGTGCTGGTCTTGAAGATCTTGGTAAAGGACTTCGTTCACAGGTTGGTACTATGTATGGTACATTAAAGAAAGGTCCTCGTTACTTAGAGATGGCTGAAGGTTATGTTACAGCTATCGCATTAGACGAAGATGACTTGATCATCGGCTACAAATTCGTTAGCCTTGGAAAAATGACAGACTTCATCAAAAAAGGTGATGATCCTAACACAGCTTGGGAAAAAGCTTGTGGACAGTATGGCCGTGTTGACGACGCTGTTAAGCTTATCGACCCAAGAACAGATGAAGAGATCGCAAAATAATATAAAGGAGGCAAACGAACAATGGCATTATTTGAATCATATGAAAGAAGAATTGATAAAATCAATAGCGTTTTAAACAGCTATGGTATCGCTTCTATTGAAGAAGCTGAAAAGATTACTAAAGATGCTGGATTAAATGTATATGACCAGATTAAAGGCATTCAGCCAATCTGTTTTGAGAACGCCTGTTGGGCATATATAGTTGGTGCAGCTATCGCAATCAAAAAAGACTGCCGTCGTGCAGCAGACGCAGCAGCAGCAATCGGTGAAGGATTACAGGCATTTTGTATCCCTGGTTCAGTTGCAGATACACGTAAAGTTGGTCTTGGACATGGTAACTTAGGAAAAATGCTCCTTGAAGAAGAGACAGAGTGTTTCGCATTCCTTGCAGGACATGAGTCATTCGCCGCAGCAGAAGGTGCTATCGGTATCGCTGAGAAAGCAAACAAGGTTCGTAAGAAACCTCTCCGTGTTATCCTTAACGGTCTTGGAAAAGACGCTGCTCAGATCATTTCCCGTATCAACGGATTCACATTTGTTGAGACAGAGTATGATCCATACACAAACACAGTAAAAGAAGTATTCCGTAAGTCTTATTCAGACGGACTTCGTGCAAAAGTAAACTGCTATGGTGCAAACGATGTTTGCGAAGGTGTAGCTATCATGCACAAAGAGGGTGTTGATGTATCTATCACAGGTAACTCAACAAACCCAACTCGTTTCCAGCATCCTGTTGCAGGTACATACAAGAAAGAATGTATCGAGCAGGGTAAGAAATACTTCTCAGTTGCTTCAGGCGGTGGTACAGGACGTACACTCCATCCTGATAACATGGCTGCAGGTCCTGCATCTTATGGTATGACAGATACATTAGGAAGAATGCATTCAGACGCTCAGTTCGCCGGATCATCTTCAGTACCTGCCCATGTTGAGATGATGGGTCTTATCGGTGCCGGAAACAACCCTATGGTTGGTATGACAGTTGCAGTTGCAGTATCTATTCAGGAAGCTGCTGACGCTGGTAAATTCTAATAAACCATAAATAAACTTTAATGTTTTGGGAGTCCTCAGAGTTTTTGAGGGCTCTCTTTTTGAAATTCAGATAGGAGACAAAACAATGAGCAAAAAACTTGCCGTATTTTTTCCGGGAATAGGTTACCACAATGATAAACCATTACTTTATTACAGCAGAAAACTTGCAGCAGAAGCAGGTTTTCAGTGCGTGAGAGTAGATTACAATGGATTTGCGTCAGAAATTAAAGGCAATGCTGACAAAATGAGAGAAGCACTTGAAACAGCATATTCACAGACAGAGCTTATATTATCGGATATTGACTGGAAATCTTATGAGAATATAATTTTCATTTCAAAGAGTATAGGAACAGTAGTCGCCGCCCGTTATGCAAAAGAATATGATATAACCTGCAGAAATATCTATATGACACCTCTTGCAGAAACATTTTTATTTGAGCCATGCAATGGGATAGCCTTTCATGGAACTGCTGATTCATGGGCAGACACTAAAATTATTAAAGATAAATGCATAGAATATGATTTAAAACTTTCTATTATCCCTGATGCAGACCATTCACTTGAAACAGCAGATACTATGAATAATATAGCAATAATAAATAAAGTAATGGACGAAATAAAAAAATATCTTTAATACAGTTCCAGACAGTTATTTCATGTTATCGAACAAATTTTCTCTTTTGTATTGACAAACAGTTGTTCTAATGATAATATAGTTTACACAGTAAACGAACAAATGTTTATCACAAAGGAGGAGCCTATGTTTATAAGAGATATTTTATCACAGAAAAGATATTTACCGGTTAAGTTAGCAATAGTAGCTGTTATAGCATCATTTATTGCAGTTTTAAGTTTTCATATAAGCAGATCGTCCGGAGTGAGCACTTTTAACGGCACCGTGACAAATGATACGGATATTGCAGGCAACACCGGCAGTCAGGAAAAAATGTCATATGTATCTGTCACTATACAGCAAAATGACTCGCTTTGGAGTATAGCCAAAAAGTATAAAAATCAATATGACGGTTCTTTTAATGATTTTTTGGAGGAAATAAAGAGGTGCAACGGACTTAGTTCAGATACCATATATGCCGGAAATCGTATCATCGTACCTGTTGTCATACATTCTGAAAAGATTGAACATCCATAACTTTGACACAGTTCTTCGTTAAAATAGCACCGTTGTGTAAAACAAAGATTTGTTTTATATTATATGGGTCAGGCGGATATTGGCAATCTGCTCTGATGCTTGCTTGTAATACTATCCAGGTCAGTACACTAGATAGTATTAAATACATTAAATTTACACGGAGGATTATGTTAAAATGAGATTTTTCAGATACAGTAAACAAAATACACATAATAAAAGATTACTTGCGGTTGTCAGAAAGACTGCTTTTACAATTTTTGCAGCAGCTATATGTCTTAGCACTACAAATGCAGCAAAAACATATGTTGATGCAGCGGTATCCATTGAGCAGAATGATGAATATACGGATATAGCTGCTGACAGCTCGCTAAAAATGTATTATAACAAAACTTTATACGATAATAGTACATTTCCAGGCATACGCATTGATGATGTATGGATGGTGCCTGTAAAGGAGTTCTTAGCAGACAAGCTCGGATGTACATATAAGTATTCCGAGACTAATGGTAAACTTACTATTACAAACAAATATGGCAATGAGCATATAGAGGCATACATAGGAAGTACGGAATTAACTGTCGGTTCTTCAACTATAACTATGGATGAACCTGTTATAAAAGCAAGAAACTCAGAAAATATTTCCGAAGAAACAATTTATGTACCGGCTTCTAAAGTTATTCAAAATCTCGGTTATGGCTATGAGTCCACAGCAACATCATTAAATGTTACTGACATTATCAGCTATTATAAAAAATCAGAGCAGATATGGTATGAAAACAGCTACACTAACGCGATTAACAGTATTATTTGCACTAAAAATTCTGACAATAAAGATATAGTTCAGATTACTGCATTAAATCCAATTGAATCTGAAAATGTGAGTGTCAAAGCCGGAGACAATAGCATTGAATATATATATGCAAAAACTAAAAATCTTCTTGGTGATATTAAGGAAACAATAAGTGACAGTACAGCCGTAAAATCACTGGAAGTATGGGAAGACCAAAATTTAGCTGCTCATATCAAAGTTACTTTTGACGACAAATATATTACAAGTAAATCAATTTCATCAAATTTTTTTACTATCACATTTACTAAGGCATCTTTTAGCATGAAAGCATTGATTCCTGATAAAGTTAATGCAGAGAAGATTACGGCAACGGACAGATATTGGAATAAGCAGTTTTATATAATAGTTCCGGGAAATCATGTCTCTTTTTATAAAAACAACAAACCTATAGACAATAGTTCAGCTATCAAAAAAATAGAGGTAAATAAAACTTCAGGCGGTGACACAAGGATTATTGTAACCACAACTAAGCTGCAAGGCTATAAAATTGACAAAAAAGACGGTTATTTTACGGTAAAAGTCGGCTCTCCAAATAGTATATATAAAAATATTATCCTGTTAGATGCAGGACATGGCGGGAAAGATTCCGGTGCAAGATTCGGAAGCCTCTATGAGAAAAATCTTAACCTTGAGATTTTATATACGAGAGCACGCAAATATTTTGAAAGCAATACTTCAAATGTAAAAGCATATTGGACACGCCACAACGATACATTTATAAATCTTTATACAAGACCAAAACTTTCAAAAACTTATAGAGCCGATATGTTTTTGAGTCTTCACATGAACAGTGCAAGTAACAGAACTGCCAATGGAACAGAAGTATATTATTCATCACGCAATAATAAAGTAACTTCAACCGGTCTTTACAGTAAAAAGATGGCTTCAATAATGCTTAATTCTGTATTAAACGGGATAAATTCTAAAAACAGAGGCGTGCGTCAGGCAGGATTTGTAGTTAATAAATATAACACTGTACCGTCAGTTTTAGTTGAACTTGGATTTATAACCGGCAATAAGGATTATCCTAATCTAAAAAAGGCTTCATACAGAGAAAAAGCTGCTAAAGCATTGTATGATGGTGTAGAAAAAATATTTAAGAAATATCCTGCAAAATAAAAAGGGCAAAATCAGCGTTTTGCCCCTGGTGTCACACTACTTTACGATCATTTTCCTATAGCATAGAAAAGCGCAAAACCAGTGTTTTGCCCCTCAAGAATTGCTTTGCAATTCTTGAGGGGTTCTGCTATAAATTAATGTCCCCATTTAACAGCTCCTGCGGCACTTCGTTTTTTATCATCATCTATTGCAGCATAATGTTTCTTTGTTGTATTTACATCATTGTGTCCTAAAACATCTGCTACAAGATAAATATCCCCTGTCTGTCTGTAAAGTGCCGTGCCATATGTGCTGCGAAGTTTATGTGGTGTAATATGCTTAAATGTTGTAACTTTAGTTGCATATTCTTTGACAAGATCCTCTATTGCCTGCACAGTCATACGTCGGCGTTGGATAGAGTAGAAGAGTGCGTGTTCATGACCTTCTCTTGGTACAATTTCCGAACGCGCATAATCTATATAATTCTCAAGTGCATCTGCAACATCATCGCCAAAATATACATATTCTTCCTTGCCGCCTTTTCGTATAATTCTTATACGACATTCTTTAAAATCAACATCTTCTATATTCAGTCCTACACACTCGGAAACACGGATGCCTGTCCCAAGAAAAAGAGTAAAGATTGCAATATTTCTCAGCTTGTTTTTCTCATAAAATACTTTTTTACGACCTGTGAGATTATCACCTGCGTGTTCTACAAGGTTTAAAAGTTCAGAAACCTCCTCAGAGTCCAGACGGATTATTTCTTTATCGTGCAACTTTGGCATATCGATTACAGTGGTAGGATTATTTGATATAAGTTCTCTTTTTTGGTAATACAGATAAAAACTTTTAAGTGAAGCGATTTTTCTGTGAATTCCGCGCTCGTCGTTTGAATACTGTCTGCCGGCATATGTGTATAATTTGAGATATTCCATATATTCTTCAATATCTACAGGTTTTAATGACTCAATATCTTTTAGTGAAATACCCGAGATATAACTGTCTAATACGGCAGCATTATCTGAACTGTCTGTATGGTCGTTTGCAGCTTGATTTTTATTGTCATCAATGGCAATATTTTTCTTTGCGTCAATTTGTCTTGCAGAAAGTTCGGGATTTGCAGATAAAAGAAATCTGAAAAATGTCCTTAAATCAGATGCATAACCCATGCGTGTTTTTGTTGTTGTCTTTGGTTCGATACCACGAAAAAAATCTTTGCAAAATGTTGGAAGTTCTTTTAATTGTTCACGCAATTTTTTTGTATCTCTAAGTGATACCTGCTGATGATAATTTTGATCTGTCTGAGTCTGTTTTGATTTTGCAGCAGCACTTAAAGTTGTTGTTTTGCCTGAGATATTTTTTTTGTCGGCTGCATCTAAAACAGTGTTTTTATTTGAAATATTTTCGATTGTGTCTGAATTTATATTTTTGTCTGAAACATTTTTTTTATCATTATTTTTATTGTTTTTTCCTAAAAACGATATATTGTTGTCTGTCATATGTTTTTCCTCCTTATCTCTTTGGAAAACTGGAATTTATCAAAGAGTTAAAAATACTACCCTACACAAAAAGTTTAATATTTATTTACCAGTTTTTTCAACTCTGCAATATCTGCAGATGTCAATTCTTTAGATGCAAGGTATGTCGCAATAAAATTACTGAGCGAGCCATTATACAATTTATCTAAAAGTGCCTGTGTCTCAATTTCCTGTGTAGCCGCTTTACTAATAAGTGCTTTACAGATAAATCCGGGATCTTCACGAACAATGGCACCTTTATCAATTAATCGTTTTATAACCGTATATGTAGTATTTTTTTCCCAGCCAATATATTCTTTGATTATTTTTGCGATATCTTTTGCTGCCAGTTCTTTATTAGACCATAGTAGTTCCATCACATTTAGTTCGCCCTCATGCAGTCTTATTATACCGTCATTTGTCTTTTTCATGCTGTATCTCCCTATATGTATTGTCTATTGCCATTTTTCAGCTTAAGATGCTTAAGCCTGATATACCTGTGTCATATATCAATCACATTTTTGTTATATTGCAATCACTTTCTTAACTTATTAAGAAGTTCCTTAAAATAATTTGGAAGTTCTGCATCAAATTCTACATATTGTCCTGTTGTCGGATGTATAAAACCTAATGTTTTTGCATGCAAAGTCTGACCTGTTAGTTTAAATGGACATTTTGCCGGACCGTAGACCGTATCACCAAGTATCGGGTGTCCGATGCTTGCCATGTGAACTCTTATCTGGTGCGTTCTGCCTGTTTCAAGTTTACATTCTATATAAGTATATTTATTATTTAAGGTATCTAACACTTTATAATGTGTTACAGCTTTTTTACCGTTTTTTACATTAATCGCCATTTTTTTTCTATCTACCGGATGTCTCCCTATATCCCCCTCGATAGTTCCCTCTGACTGTTTTAAATGACCACAGACTATAGCATGGTATGTTCTTGTGATAGAATGTTCTTTCAACTGTTCTGCAATGAATCTGTGTGCTTTATCATTTTTGCAGGCAACTATAACACCTGTAGTATCCTGATCTATCCTGTGAACTATACCCGGTCTCAGCTCTCCGTTTATACCTGACAGGTCATCACAATGGTACATAAGTGCATTGACTATTGTGCCGCTGTAATGTCCGGGAGCCGGGTGAACGACCATCTGCTTCGGTTTATTTATAAGTATAATATCACTGTCCTCATAAATTATGTCGAGCGGAATATTCTCCGGAACTATTGCTATGTCTTTTGGTTCACATATACTCATCTGTACATTGTCACCGCTTTGAAGTTTATAGCTGCTTTTAACGGCTTTACCATTTACTTTTACCAGACCATCTTTTATCTGTTTCTGAATAAATGAGCGCGACATATCCTTAAACTTTTCAGTCAAAAATCTGTCAAGACGACAGTTATCAAATTCATTTTCAACCTGAATATCATGTATCTCGGAAATATCAATATTATCTTTATTTTCAATCTTCAAACTGTCATCGCTCATACTTAACCTCAATTCTTATATTCTATTTCTATCCATCCACACAAGATTAGATGGAATAATCTTATTTTTTCAATATTCTGTCCAGATCATTATCATCATAATAAAATATAATCAATAAGACAGCCAAAACAGCACTGATAACAACATAACAATCAGCCACATTAAATACCGGGAAATTGATAAGCTCAAAATACAAAAAATCAACAACATAACCATTTGCAATTCTGTCTATCATATTTCCTACAGCTCCTGCAGCAAGGACAACAAGAATCCATCTCATAGAAGTAAATTTTTTTTCATGCGGTACGCGGTTAAAAACAAAACCAATCGCTAACAACACAACAATCGTGACGATAAGCAATGGAAATCTTTGATTTTGAAAAAGTCCAAAAGCTGCACCATGATTTTCAAGGTAAAACAATTTAAATACATTTTTTATTATAGGAAAACCTGTATTTCCTTTTAATGTGCCTACGGCAAGCTGTTTTGTCATTTGGTCTGCTCCAATAAGTACCAAAAATAATATTATCCATTTTAAATACCAGACAGCCTTTTTCATGTTAATCCTCATTTCTGTATAGTTTTTATGCTAATACGACAGATAATGCTTCTCTCATTTCATCATCGGTCACATCTTTTCTGATAACAGCATTTCCCGGTCTGTCAAGCAATATAAATTTTATCTTGCCAGCATCCATCTTTTTGTCGCTTTTAGATGTTTCTATAATGCTGTCGGCACTAAGTTCACTGACAGAAACCGGGAGATTGAGTGTTTTTAACATATCTGTCATGCCTTTAAACTCATCTTCAGTTATCATATCACGCTTCATGGAAATATAACCTGCTGCAACCATTCCAAGTGAAACACACTCACCGTGAAGAAGCGAAAAATTCATAAGTTTTTCTATGGCGTGTCCTAATGTGTGTCCGAAATTGAGCAATGCACGCTCACCTTTTTCCGTAGGATCATTTTCGACAACCATTCTTTTAATATTGCAGCTTCCTGACACCACTTCTTCAAGTACATCAAGGTTGCGGCTGTTTAATTCAGAAAGATGTTTTTCTATATACGAATAATATTCCGTGTCTTTTATAAGACCATGCTTTATAATCTCACCAAATCCTGAATAATATTGCTTTTCGGTAAGGGTATTCAGCGTTGAAAGGTTCATATATACTGCTGATGGCTGGTGAAATGCTCCAACCATATTTTTATATCCCCTGAAATCAACACCGGTCTTTCCACCTACACTGCTGTCTACCATTGCAAGAAGTGTTGTTGGAAGCTGTATGACTTTTATGCCTCTAAGATATGTCGACGCAGCAAAACCTGTAAGGTCACCTACAACACCACCGCCGAGAGCAAGTAAAATATCTTTCCTGTCAAATTTTTCTTTTATAAGATGTTCATATAAATCCTCAACGACATTGAGATTTTTAGACTCCTCACCTGCCGGAAATACAAATGAAGTAACTTTACTCACACATTCAGATGCTATATCCATAACGGCATCAAGATAATGTGATGCCACACTGCTGTCTGAAACTACACAAACTTTATGTTCAGCTTCCACCTGCTCTTTTATCACAGAAGCAAGTTTACTATAATCTTTTTCTATAGTTATATTATATATTGGTTTATCATCATAATGAACTGTAATCAGCTTACTCATATTAGTCCCCATTTCTGCACACATTTTTTGAATATCAGGTTTGTGTCAAGTGTGCACAGACACAAATCTTAAATGTAAAAATAAAGCTATTCACACTTTAATCTAAGTAATAACTCTAATATAAGTCAATAATTTTAACCTAAATGATAACTCTAATCAAAATTTATAACTCTAAAATTCAAGTCAATAACTTTAATCCAAGTCAATAAATGTAAATGGGTTCTTTTTTTCTTTTGAACCTGCATTATTGCCTGAAAGATATGAAACACTATCATCTTTAGGCATAGATGCCGGGAACACGGTGTTTGATATGTCTTCTTTGGCATCATTAATTGTAGGTGTTTTCATCATAATATTCTCTACTATAATATCATCTTCTGCATTATCGGCTTCGTTTTTAGGTTCGGTTTCGTATTTATTCTCCTCGATACCTGTCTGCTTTTTATCCTCAGATTTCAGTACTTCAGATTTATTGATATTTTCAACGGCTTCATTTTCTTTTATATCAGAAACAGTGTCATTCTCTGCGTCAATTTCTTTATCTTTTATATCATCATCTTCTTCAACTGACTGCCAGATAAAGTTCTGTTTTTCTTCTATGGTGGTGTCAGACGATTTGGCATCTGTTGCATTTACAATGTTATCTGACTCTGATGCAGCTTCGATTTCTGCATCATTTTCCACTTCTGCAGTTATGTCCGGCTCAGCAGATATTTCTTCAATAACATTACTTTTTTCTTCTTTTACTAAATCCTCTTTTTCAAAACTGTTTATACCTGAAGTTTCTTCGCCGGAAATCAAATTTTCAGGGGTTTCAGGTGAAGAACATTCGCCATTTACAAAATCAAGCTGTTCTTTTATAATGACCTTTATTTTTTGCTTATATTCTTCATATGATGATGATAATAAAGACAATCTGCCGTTTATCTCCTCATATTTTTTCTGTGCATCTGTAACTTTTTTATCAAACTCAGCTTTTGCATTATCAGTATATTTATCTGCTTCTTTTTGTGCATTTGAAACAATGTCATCAGCCTCTTTCTTTGCCAGACTGACTATATTAGCAGCCTCCGCTTTTGCAGCATTCTTTGTTTCTTCTGAAGTCTTTTCAGCTAATACAAGTGCCTTTTGAAGGTTATCTTCAAGATTTTTATAATATTGTATTCCTTCACTGAGTGAAGTAAGCTTCTCTTTTAACTTGGCATTTTCTGAACTGAGTTCTTCAAAACTTTCAAGTATCGATGCTAAAAACTCATCTGTATCTTTTTTATTATATCCACCCATCGTTGTTTTAAGCGAACGATGTTTAATATCTGCCGGTGTAAGCATTTTAATACCTCCTAAATGTACTGTTTTACTATAATATGATAACGCCCTTTTCTGGTAATATTTTCCGAAGTTTCTATCAGATATTTTCCAAAACCTCTGACTGTAAGTATATCACCATCTTTTATTTCTTTAGCGTTTTCCGTAGAATTTCTGCCATTTATATACACATTTCCTGCTCTTATATGTTCAAGACATTGAGAACGCGAACTTTTTAATGCAACCGCTGTAACAGCATCAAGCCTTAATGAAGCAACACTTCCGATTATTTCTCTATATTTTGGTGTAGAATCAATTTCTGTCATTGCGACTGCTTCACAATAAACTGTAGTGTGCTTTATACTTGTTATTGATTCTATAAGTTTTTCTTTATTAGATTTGCAATAAACATATGCAACGCAGGCTTTTGAATATGAATCAGCTTCTTTCACGACTATATCTCCAACCTGATTTCTTTCAATACCAAGATTCATAACCGCACCTAAGAAATCACGATGTGTCAGCTTATCACAAAATTTATTATTAACCGGTGCAATTTTTATACAGGATATTGGGAAATCAGCTTTTCTAATATCAATGTAATCGTTTTCAGGTAAAAAACATAACATCTGATACATTGCTCCATCATATCCGCCATATGTGATGAGTTTATTCTCATACATATCAGGGCGTACCTTATTTTTATCCAACAATCTATAACATAGTTCAAGTCCATTTAATCCGACAAAATCGCTAAATATCGGAATTCCTCTGTTATATGCTGTATTATACATATCCTCGAAATGATTATATAATATCTGTTCATCTTTTGATAAATGCATGGCATTACCACCTAATTCACTTTACCCTGGTATTATCCGCACTATATTTGCATAATCAAGGTGGATTATACCAGAAAATGTTTACATACTGCCTGTAAATACGATAATACTATCAAAATTATATATGGGCTTATGTCAACCTTTATACACTTTAATATTGAATGTTTTACCAGATACCTTACAGGACATAATAATGGTTTCATCAGATTATCAAGTATATTATTAATGAAACTGCCCAAAGGAATTATTCCTCTGAGCATATATATAAGATTGATTATCATAAGAATGATAAAAAACAAATACAATGTATATACCAGATAATGCTGCATTGCTTAAAACTCCTTACTAAGTGTTGGAATACTTATTCCCTCATTGTTTTCTGCAACATTTTTTATGTAATCACCTGATATATCAATAGTTTTTGGCGAGAAAATAAAAATATATTTTGAAATCTGACGCATATTTCCCTGGATTGAAAAGATACATCCCGATACAAAATCCATTATACGCTGAGCTTCCTCAACATCAATCCCCTCAAGATTTACGATTACAGGCTGTCCACCAAGAAGAATATCACATACTTCCTGTGATTCACCAAAATTTGCAGGTTTAAATATACATACCTCAACATCACTTGCGGATGTTCTTATAGGCACAACTTTGCTTTGAGCAGCACCTTTTGAAGTGTTTTTTTTCTGTGAATATTCAGGCTCATTTTCATAATCATCCTCATAATCATCATAAGGTGTTCTTGAAAAACTTCTTTTCTCTTCACGCCTCTGCTCTTTTTTTAAACGCTTTTCCTCTTTACGAAGTTCTTTATCATCGACATCACTTTCATATGGATCATCGTAAAAGTCATCGAAATCATCATCTCCCAGTTTAAAAAAATTTAAAAAGCTGCTTACCTTACCCTTTTCACCCATTAGGCTGTCCTCCTTTATATTGAATAATTTCTTTCACCAAAAATTCCGGTACCCACACGTACAAGTGTAGCTCCTTCCTCAACAGCCACCTCATAATCTCCGGTCATACCCATCGAAAGAATATCCATGCTAATATTATCAATGTTTTTAGCTGCTATGTCAACAGATAATGCCTTTAATTCTCTGAAAATATTTCTGTTTTCTTCAGCATTTTCGACAAATGGTGCTATCGTCATCAAGCCTTTGACTCTCAAATGTGGAAGTTTTGCAACATCTCGCACGAGTTTTTCTACTTCGTCTGTTTTAAGACCAAATTTTGATTCTTCACACGCCACATTAACCTCTATAAGAATATCTGAAACGAGATTTTTCTTCTCGCTTTCTTTTTCAATCGCTTCTGCAAGGTGCAGCGAATCTACGGAATGTATGAGAGTTGCACGGCCTACAACATATTTTACTTTATTTGTCTGAAGATGACCGATAAAATGCCACTTTATATCATCAGGCAGTGCATCATGTTTTTCTTTCATTTCCTGTGCTTTATTTTCTCCGAAATCTCTCTTGCCGGCAGAATATGCTTCTTCTATCATTTCCATAGGTTTTGTTTTACTTACAGCGATCAAAGTAACTTCATTTCTGTCTCTGCCTGCTCTCTCACACGCAGCAGTTATCTTTTCCTCCACCTCTTTAAGATTTTCCTTAACCATTTATTATTACCTCCATATTGCGATATTTATTTTAATACCATCAGTCAGACAGCATAGCGTATTGTAAATATCCGGCTGACTTCTAATTTTAATATACACTTTTATGTACTTAATGTCAGATAATCTCATCTTCTTTAACAAAATTAGGATTAAGAATTATATGATCATATATCTGCAGACCGTATATTGTATCTTCAGGTACAATGGCATATTCGGAATTTGAATATGTTATATCAATCCTTTTAAAAGTACAATAGCCATTATTACAATAATATACCCCATCAAGTCTGGCTGTCCTTGTCAAACTCAGCTCACTTCCATTTGCAGAGATATCTGCCACTATGATGTCACCTACCGAAAACAATCTGGCATCGATATAACATCTGTTTTTTTCATCTTTATAATAAACCTTAGCTTTTTTAAATGTATTATGCTGGTTTCCATGCTTGTCATATGTTTTAAGCATTACACCTGTACTTCCATCATCGCCACCATTTGTAATATATTCTTCAGGTACCATATAAAATTTCTTTTTGATTATGGAAGATACCGGTATCTTAAGTCCGGCTGCTTCATTAAATTCAAGCTGAATGTCAAGATATCTGTTATCAATATAATTTATCATGTCTTTGGTAAATTCCAATTTTGCATAATATTTTGATTTTTCCGTAAATGTCGTAACTGATGGTGTAAACTTATTATTGTCTTTTTTTATAACTACATCTATACTGTCTTTATCATAAAGCTTCTTATATTGCTTCTTTGTAAGAGGTATGACAATTGACCAGTTATCACTTGTGATAAGTTTATATGCCGTATCGCCCTTTGATATTTCTTTCTTTTGTCTTAACTGTTTCCACTTATCTGTCGTATCAGAGAATGTTTTCTGATTGATAGAATCAATATCAAGCTTTTCAAGTCCATCTGAGCAGAATGAAATAATTCCAGTTTTTCCTGATTTAATCATTTTCAAAGATGAAGATGAATCATTTTTTAATATCCGTTTTGCTCTTTTTAAAAGCCCATTGGTCGTCATTTTCAAAAGTGAATTGTCAAGATTATACCTGAAATTTGTAATTCCACTATAATCAGAAAAGTTAAATGAAGCCCTGTATTCGGCAATATCTGCACGAATGGTCTTAGTATCTTCATCAGACAACGAATAATTGTCTGCACCCTCTTTATCTAATGAATCATTAAAGCCACCTGTTCTGTCAACAGAATAAATCGTAGTATTTACTCCGATTCTTGCACCCTCACCTACATAATAATTAATATACCCGGAACTTTTAGCCTTGATTAAGTGCTCATCTCTTAAAATAACACCTCTTATCGTATCATCATCAGCAAGTTTATTTTGTGTCACTTCGTATATTGAAATATTATCCTGATTTAGCGATTGCACAAACAATACTATGATATATACCGAAAACAAAATAAGCATAATTCCAGTCCATGGGTTTTGGCGTTTTTTCATTTTTATGATATTATTTCGTGTATTTTTTCCAGCCAAAATATATCCTCCCATCGTCACATTCAACTTAATATATTATATTAAAATTTGAATGGATTGTCTAGTGTATGTTAAACCAAAATTTGACAGTTAGTAACAGTTAAATTTGCATATTACTCTTCAAAATTCAAAGCACCTTCTACATCTGTCCTGTATATTTTTGTTTCTATATATTCAAGTTTTTTTAGAAGTTCACTGTGAGGATGCCCATATCTGTTGTTTTTTCCACAGGATATGATGGTTTTTTCAGGCATCGTCCGTCTTAAGAACGCCTCTGTTGTCGAGTTTTTACTGCCATGATGTGCAGCTTTTAGCAAAGTATATTTTTGTGGAAAATTTTCAAAGTCAGAATTCAATATATCAAGCACCTTATCTTCTCCATCTTTTTCAAGATCCCCGGTGAGAAGAATACTGTTATTTTTGTGAACTATACTTAATACTGCCGAATAAGCATTTGCTGAATCGGTTTTACAGCCATTGTCCGGATGAACACAGGTCATTGTCATATCACCATCAATAATCTTGTCATAGGTTTTAACATACCTGACTTTATTACAGTTGTTTTTTGCAAGCCTAAGTATCTGATAATAAGCTTTATCTTTAAGTTCATTGTCAGGGTTTGGAAGCAGAAAATTATCTATGGTTATCCTATCTGCGTTTTTTTGCTCAAATATTTCAATAATTCCTGATATATGGTCGCTGTCAGAGTGTGTCATTATACAGTAGTCTATTTTCTCTATGCCATAATACTTAAGATACGGTGTGATGATATATTTTCCGACACTGTCTTTGTCCGAACTTCCGCCGTCTATCATATAAACTTTTCCGTTGTCATTTTTAATAATGATACAGTCACCTTGTCCTACATCCAGAAAACAAATGTTAAACCTGTCATTTTGAGGAGGTATCAGCATAAAAACATACAACACCATAAAAAGCAAAAATGTATAATGTGATATTTTTGAAATTTCTGCCGAAAAAGATAACAAAACAGAAGAAAATCCTGCATCAAAATCCTTTTTAATATATATGTAATCTTTCAGATATTTTACAGCAAAAATCAAAGTAAATGAAACCAGATAAAATATAAATATTTTAATAATACCCGGTCGTCCCGTAACAATATGATGCATTGGCAGTTTATTAAATAACTCGCATACCCCATCATAAAATTTAAGTATAAAATAGGCTCCGCCAAGCATAAATTTTCCAAGTGGCAAAAAAACTATTCCCAAAAGACCGCCCAAAGCACTAATTATGACAAGAAATGTCGAAAGTGGAACTATCAAAAGATTTAAGACTATACTGTATGATGGTGTCTGGAAAAAGTAATATAATATCACCGGCAGTGTAAAAAACTGTATCGAAAAACTCACCAGCATGGATTTTATAATCTCTTTTTTTATGTGCTGTACCAATCTTTCTTTATTATTATGTTTAAAATCATTTTTGCACCCGAAAATATCATCCCTTAAAAATGGATAAAAATAAGCTATAGCAATAATCGCACCATATGATAATAAAAAACTGCATGAGAAAAGAGCCATTGGCTTTAATATGACTATAATAACCGCACTTACAGCCGTTGCAGACAGCATATCATAACTTCTTCCGACAAATCCGGCAAACAAAGCAATGACCATCATAATGACCGCTCTATTTGTCGAAATTCCAAATCCCGTCATAATACCATAAAGAAACAGCAGCAACACGGTAAGTGTTATTGAAAGTTTATCGGGCACTTTCAATAAAGTAAGCAGCTTATTAAAAGCCATACATAAAACTGTTATATGCAGTCCGCTTATTGCGAGAAGATGTGACATCCCGTTCTCACGGTATAACTCTTTTACCTCTTCGTCGAGCATACTCTTATCACCAAGAAGCATAGCAGATACCGTTCCGGCTTCTCTCTCAGGCATACAATCGGCATAGATGTTTTTCAGCCTGTCCCTAAAATCATACAATATTTTTTTCGGGTGATTATAGTTTCCGTCCAAGACAACAATGTCACCAATATCGCAAGCTGCAGAGTAAAAGATTTTTTTCTCGCGGTAATACGCTTTCATATTAAATTCTCCGGGGTTTGTTGCACTTTTTAATTCCATAAGAGAAGCATTGCACTTTATCTTATTTTCGGGATTGAGTTTAAGTTTCTCTTTGACATTCGACTTTTTGGCATAAATGATGATTGACGGCAAATCTTTATATTCCGTCGTCCTGCCATCAAATTTCAGTCTTACATTTTTTAATATTATGCTCACTGTTTTTTCTTTTGAAATTGCAGACTCAAACTCTCCGTAAATAATTGTTTCTATCCTGCTTTTGTTTTTGAACATATCGTCAAGATAATATTGTTTTTTATAGATTCTTTTTTGTGAAATGATATTAAAAGCTGATATTGTTATAATAAGAATAACGGCAGTCCACACAGCCGGTCTTCTTATAACAAACACCTCCCTGTTTTGTCGTTTTTACATGTTTATTGCTAAACATACATTCGCAATCCGCTTTGCTATTTACTTATAACATAATTTTTATTTTTTCTCTTTTACAATGTCGAGGTTTCTTTCAAACGGTTCTCCGAAACTCATACTCTCATTATATTTAAGTACCTGCTCACCATCAATACTAAATTGTACTTTATTTACATTTGGCAGTTCTATAAGAGTATTTACGACGGAATAAATAGCAACCATATCAGTTATATCATCCTGTTTATTTAAAAATTCTTTTGAAAAATCCACATAACAGGTTTTCTCTTTAACAGTAACCTTATTTAATACTGTTCCTTTTGGAACTGTAGGCAATACCTTATTTTTGTTTACTCCATCAATAGTATATGGTCCACTTATAAGCTGTTCTATTGCTAATTGTTCAAGTGGTATCGTTGCATCATAAGTTATATTGACCGGTACGATAACAAGTGATTTACCCGTTTCATCCGAGAAATACATATTTAGTGTCGCTTTCTGTTTATAATCACTTACACCGCCTGTGTTATCAATAAATGAATCTGCTGTCATAATACCTACCGGCTTCATATTTGAATCGGTAATCGGCTGTCCTGCAACATAAAATTGTATGCCTTTTATTCCTTTTATCTGCGAAAGCGTTTTTACGATAGCAGCTCTTCTTAATATTTCTGAAACACCGGTATAATTTCCGTACGCAGCATTAAAATATAATGAGAGCTCTCCTGACGGACTTATATTAAAATTATCAACTTTAACATCATCAGGAATGGCTTTTTTCATATTAATATTATCCGGCTCACGCTGTAGTTTTCTGATAAATTTTTTTATGGATTTAGCTGTTTTATCTTCGGATGAAATATTACACTTTTCATACATGACTTTCTTTTCGTTTGCATCAAGACCGTAAACATAATAACCTTTATATGCTTCTTTTTTTCCACATGATGACAGAGAAAAAATAAGCACAGTACATATGCATATGCACATGGCATATATGGACAATCTTTTTGATAAAATCATATTATTCATACTTCTTCTCCTTAAATCAAATTTCAAAAGCAAAATATATTGTATTTACGATTAAAGTTTTGCTAACACTGTAACAGTTCAGCCTTTCATTTCTAACATTCATAAACCTGCCAGCGAGCTGTCAGATATTAACATAGTCTGAAAACTATCATTTATTGTATATAATTCAATGGAATCCTTACGGTAAATGTAGTACCCTCTTTTTCTTTGCTGTAAACTTTAATAGAACCTCTGTGCAAAAGTATTACACTCCTTGTGATTGCAAGACCAAGTCCTGTTCCACCTGTTGCCCTTGACCGTGCCTTATCTACCCTGAAAAATCTCTCAAACACACTGTCAAGTGAATCTTCAGGAATTCCAACACCTGAGTCCTGCACCGTGACATAGAAAAACTTGTGGTCGGCATTTAATGTCACCTTTACCCAGCCATCATCGTAATTATATTTTATGGCATTTTCAATAAGATTATTTAATGCCATTGAAAGCTTGACTTCATCCACATCTGCCATAACCGGCCTGAAACTCTCAAAAATAAGTTCAATATTTCTTTTTCCGGCAATAGGTCTGAGGCGTTTTAGAAGCTGCTCTATCAGATCATTGATGCTGATATTACTTATAATTATATTTGCGGTATTCTGATCCAGCTTAACCATTGAAAGAAGATCGTTGATTATCTGGGTCATTCTCTCTATTTCTGTCGTTATGTCACCTAAAAATTCCCTGTATATTTCTTCGGGCATTCCCTCCTGCGAAAGAAGAGAGTCAGACAGAACCTTCATCGATGCAAGCGGAGTCTTTAATTCATGTGATACATTTGATACAAATTCCTGTCTTGAGCTTTCCTGATTTTGTATTACTTCTATCATCTGGTTGAAAGAATCAGTTATTTTGTGAAGTTCTGAATAGCCGTGCATATCAAGTTTGACAGCCATATTTCCCTTTGATATCTCATTGATAGAATCCGTAAGTTTGCTCAACGGTTTTGTAAGGAAAATTGAATATACAAATGAGATAAGCAGTATCACAAGCACTATTGCACAGACTGCAAAGATAACTTTTCTTGTTACAGCTTTTGAAGTAAGTTGTATATTCTTTGTAGAGTAGCTTATGATGATTGCTCCCGTAGTTTCATTTGTAACAGGATCTACTATCGGCATGGTAAGCTGCATATATTCGCCAAGGTTGTTTATATACTTGTTCTGGTCATCTGAAAAACACTTTACAACCTCTGTAGATACCATGGTTTTTCCATTTTCGATATTGTAAGTATCTCTTATAACTTTTAAATCTTTGTCAACTATAATAATACGCCCCTGATAGATATTGGCAATTTCCTCCGTCTCATTTTCAACATCACTTGATTCCTGGCTTGACAGATAACCTGATGATGTGACAAGATTTGATATTACCGTTCCGTATGACTGCAATTCATCTGTACGCTGGGAGATTAATTGTGAGTTATATTCATTTGTTATTAAATTGACAAGAAAAATAATGGGTATAGTTCCCACGCATAATAAAATCAAAAACATCTGTGTTCTCATCCCACGCAGATTGTATATAAAATCAGACCATAACTTTTTCACTGCAGCCCCCGTATTTAATTTTTATTTTATTGCATTATTTTTGAAAATAATAACCGACTCCCCATTTAGTATGTATATACTTAGGATTGCTAGGTGTATCTTCGATTTTTTCCCTAAGACGTCTTATATGAACATCAACAGTACGCACATCGCCCGGATAATCATATCCCCATACTGTGTTTAACAGTTCCTCACGGCTATAAACTTTGTTTGGATGAAGCATGAGAAGTTCAAGCAAATCAAATTCTTTTGCCGTCAGGTTTACCTCTTCATCATTTATGTAACCTCGTCTGCTGTCAAGATCAATGCTAAGTCCGTTGTAAGAATACGTCTTTTGAACTTCCGGCTGCTCTTTTGATGCACTTCTTCTTATTATTGCTTTTATCCTCGCCTTAACTTCAAGAATGTTGAAAGGTTTCGTGATATAATCGTCAGCACCGTACTCAAGTCCAAGTATTTTATCCATGTCATCACCTTTTGCAGTAAGCATTATGATTGGGACATCCGAAAATTCTCTTATGTGCTGGCATACTTCAAAGCCATCATGTATCGGCAGCATAACATCGAGCAGGATAATGTCATATTTATTGTTTGTGGCAAGATCTATTGCCTCCTGTCCGTCATATGCACAATCCACATCCATTCCGTCCTGTTCAAGACTGAATCTGATACCTTTTACAATGAGTTTCTCATCATCTACTACCAATACTTTCTTTGCCATGTCCATCCTTCTTTCCATCTATTATACAGATATTTTATTTTTTATCTTATTGAAAATCCCCTGCTTGATACCTGGTATTTTCATAATATCTTCTATACTTTGAAACTTTCCATTTGACTGTCGGTATTCTATTATCGCATCTGCTCTGCTTTGACCTATTCCTGACAGGGAGGTAAGTTCACCGGCCGATGCAGTATTTATGTTAATAAGAGTATCCTGACTTTCTCTTTCTGAACTATCAGTATTTTCATTATCTGTAGTTTTATCCTGAAAGTTATCTCCGTCAGTTGTCTTTGAAAGCTGTTTTCTTTTAACTTGTTTTAAAGTCGGTATCGTTATCTGCTCGCCATCCTCTAAAACCCTTGCCTGGTTTATCGCTGTTCTTGCAGCCCCCTTTTTAAAGCCTGATGCCGCATTTACTGCATCATTTACACGGCTTCCTGCTGTAAACTTATACACTCCCGGATGCTTTACTGCACCACATATATACACGACAACCTGTGACTGTCCGTCACTTTTTTTATCATTGAGATTATCTTTACCAGACATTTTGTTATAACTTTTTCGGTCTGATGAAGAAATACAGCCTGTATTTTTTGAAGAAACATATTTTGTATCGTCTTTATATACAAACTTTCCAATGGCATCGGAATTTATATATGCAAATCCTGACAATAAAATAAAAAGTCCGCATATTATCATAATTATTTTTTTATTGTTTTTCATAAACTTCCTCCTGAATATTAAGATTGTATCTGTTCATACCAAAATCAAAAATAACATTCCAAAATTTCAAAAGGAGTTTTAAGTTTTTATGTAAAAAAATGCCAGTGTGCTGATTAGTTTATCATTCTAAGCAAAACCTTAACACACTAGCAATATTTTAAACAATTTGTAACATTATTACAATAGATACAATGAACAAAAATCATTAAATTTTTCTTACTTTTTTTGATTACTATGTTTCTTTATGTAGTCAGGCAGCTATTAGCAATAAACATATAGGATTACTCGTTAGTGCTAAACACTTCTTCGAGTTTTTCACACATAACATCTATATGCTCTTTTTCTACAACAAGAGGTGGTACAAATCGTATAATGTTTGTTCCGGCTGAAATAAGGATAACACCTTTTTTCAGCAATTTAGAAACTACATCCCCAGCCGGTCCGTAAAGTTCCATGCCCATCATAAGACCTTTTCCACGCACATCCTTAATCTTATCAGGAAACTTATCTTTAAGTACATTAAGTTTGTCTTTAAGATAAGGTGCAATCTCATTTACATGGTTAAGTATGCCGTCTTTTTCAAATATCTCAAAAACCTTACATACTGCTGCAGTTGCAAGAGGATTTCCACCATAAGTGGTTCCGTGATCTCCGGGACACATTGCATCAGCAACTTCTTTTATCGCTGCAAATGCACCTACCGGCACACCACATCCGAGAGCTTTCGCAGATGTCATAATGTCAGGTTTTACACCATAATGCTGGTATGTAAACATCTTTCCGGTTCTTCCCATTCCACACTGTATCTCATCAAATATAAGTAATATATCATTCTCGTCACAGAATTTCCTGAGACCGTGAATAAATTCATCTGTTGCAGGGTAGATACCACCCTCTCCCTGAAGTGTCTCAAGGATAACTGCACAGGTATCTTTTGTTGCAAGTTTCTTAACGCTTTCAAGGTCATTATAATTTGCAAATGAAACTCCGCCGATAAGCGGTTCAAAAGGCTCACGGTAATGTTTTGTTCCTGTAACGGAAAGTGCACCCATACTTCTTCCGTGGAAAGAATGATTCATTGCTATTATCTCACCCTTGCTGTTTTTATCTTTATTGTAAGCATATTTTCTTGCAAGTTTTATCGCACCCTCTATAGCTTCTGTTCCTGAATTTGTAAAGAATACCTTATCCATCCCTGATGCTTTTGACAGATACTCGGCAGCCTTAATCGACGGCTCTGTAAAATAAAGGTTTGAAACATGGATAAGTTTGTCTATCTGGTCTTTTAATGCCTGTTTATACTCGTCATTACTGTAGCCTAATGCCGAAACGGCGATACCTGCACCCATATCAAGATATTTATTGCCTTCGTTGTCAAAAAGATACATTCCTTCGCCTTTTTCAAAAATAACGCTTCTGTTGTATGTATGTATAAAATGCCTGTCAGCTTCCTGTAAATTCATAATTAACCTCCTGTTTTGTTATAATCAGCTTGCAATCTTTTTATAATCCACCCATTGCATAGCCTGACAACTGCTGTCAAATATTCAAACAGATTTTATTGCTCAATCTCATTTGAATAGTAGCCGCTGTCATCACCAATGATAGCTGTACCGATACCTTTCTTTGTAAAGAACTCAAGCAACAGACAATGCTCGCGTCTTCCATCAAGGATATGTACTCTGCCTACACCTGCATTTACGGCATTGATGCAATTTGTAACCTTTGGAAGCATACCGCCGGAGATAACTCCTGCCTCGATAAGTTTATTTGCTTCATTAAGGTCAAGGACCGAGATAAGCGAACTGCTGTCCTCAGGATTCATACATACACCCTCTACATCTGTTAAGAACGCAAGTTTTTCAGCCTTTATTGCACCTGCTATGGCACAAGCCGCATCATCTGCATTTATGTTATAAGTCTCGCCTGCATCATCCATTCCTATAGGAGCAATAATAGGGATATAGTCATTATCAAGAAGTGTCTCAAGAATTTCAGTATTCACATGTTTTATATCACCTACAAAACCAATATCTTTTCCGTTTGGCATCTTCTTGTCAACCCTTAACATTCCACCATCTTTTCCACAGATACCGATAGCTTTTACACCAATCTTTTCGACCATCTGAACAAGATATTTGTTAAGGCGGTTAAGAACCATCTCTGCGACTTCCATAGTCTCTCTATCTGTCTTTCTAAATCCCTCTATGAACTCAGTCTCTTTTCCGACTTTGCCTATCCACTTGCTTATCTCTTTTCCGCCACCGTGAACGATTATCGGGCGCATACCGACAAGCTTCAAGAGAGCAACATCTTTTATAACACTCTCCTCAAGCTTTTTGTCGAGCATCGCACTGCCGCCATATTTTACTACTACTATCTTATTATTAAAATCTCTTATATATGGAAGAGCCTCTATAAGAGTCTCAGCTTTTACTGTAATCTGATCCATATATTTTTCTTTTTCTTCTTCACTCATCTTTTTTCCTCCTGATATTGTGATGTACGCCCGGTATATTCTCAAAACGAATTATTTCTGCTGGATTTCCGAGAAAATGTCATTGTATATCAAAAATTCCTCTCAAAATTCTTTGTTCAGAAGATTCCCAGAGCACATTATGGGAACATAGGAACCATCTTAAGTCCCGTGTTTTCTTCAAGCCCGAACATAATGTTCATATTCTGGACTGCCTGTCCTGCGGCACCCTTGACAACATTGTCAATAGCACCCATCATTATTATTCTGCCTGTTCTCTCATCTATCTTAAAGTTTACATCTACAAAGTTGCTGCCCTCTACCCATCTTGTCTCAGGATAAACATTTTTTTCAAGGACTCTCACGAAATATTCATCTTTATAATACTTGTCATAGACAGCCTTTACTTCCTCATAAGACATTTTCTTTTTAAGAGCTGCATATGAAGTAGCAAGTATTCCCCTGTTCATAGGCACAAGGTGTGGTGTAAAGTTTATGAGAACCTCTTCACCTGATGCATATGAGAGCTGATCCTCTATCTCCGGTGTGTGCCTGTGTGATGCAACACCGTAAGGCTTGATACTTTCATTTACCTCACAATAAAGGTTTGCAACCTTTGCTCCTCTGCCTGCCCCTGATGTTCCTGACTTTGCATCAATGATGATGCTGTTCATATCAATAAGTCCCTCTTTTGCCATAGGATATATTGATAATGTTGAACAGGTAGGAAAACATCCCGGATTTGCAATAAGCCTTGCATTTTTAACATCTTCCCTGTTCACTTCACAGAGTCCGTAAACGGCTTCTTTTATAAACTCAGGACTTTGATGTTTGATGCCGTACCATTTTTCATATTTAGCAACATCCTTTATTCTGAAATCAGCACTGAGGTCTATTATCTTTGTATTTTTTAATATTTCTTCACTTACAAGTGAACCGCAAAGTCCCTGCGGTGTAGCCGTAAATATAACATCTGCTTTCTTTGCAAGCTCATCCATGTTCTCGCCCATACATTTGTCATCTACAAGCTGAAACATATTTCCAAAAACTTCACTGTACTTCTTATCTATATATGATCTCGAACCATACCACACTATCTCAGCATCAGGATGTTGAAGGAGAATCCTAACCAATTCCTGACCTGCGTATCCTGTCGAACCAATAATACCAACTTTGATCATAAATCATTACCAGCCTTTCCTTATATAATCTAACTGCTATCGTATTATACTCCCCTAATTATAAAAATGCAACATTAATTTATAAATATTCACACGGACTGTAATAAATGAAAGATTGAACTGTTATGTTTTTTATCATTTTCTTTACATTTTCACTTGCATAATTATTCAAATAGATGTATATTTATTAACAGAATATCATTTATGATATGTTTTTTATCAGATTATCAGGATATGTTTAGTCAGGTGGATATTCATAATCTGCGTTGCTATTTGCCTGATAATATTAAATCTGATAAAACTTATTAATCATTTTTTGATTTTTTTGTAAAAAGTGATTGCACAGTACATACTTTGAGATTATACTTTATATGTACAAGTACAACGAATAATTTACATATCAAAGATTTGATTTTCGTTGTGCCAAAAAATGTGATGATGCTTTGCACAACACATTAAAGTAAGAAATTTAAAATAAACTCTAGGAGGAAATTGATTTATGAAAGAAAAAGTAATTCTTGCCTATTCAGGTGGTCTTGATACTACAGCTATCATCCCCTGGTTAAAAGAGACTTATGGTTATGATGTTGTCTGCGTTTGTATAGATGTCGGACAGGAAAGCGAGCTTGATGGACTTGACGAGAGAGCTAAAGTCTGCGGTGCTGCAAAACTTTATATAGAAGATGTTATTGATGAGTTCTGTGACGATTATATCGTTCCTTGTGTTCAGGCACATGCAGTATATGAAAACAAATATCTTCTCGGAACATCTATGGCTCGTCCTCTTATCGCAAAGAGACTTGTCGAGATTGCACGCAAAGAGGGAGCTACAGCTATCTGCCACGGTGCTACCGGAAAAGGAAACGATCAGGTTCGTTTTGAGCTTGGTATCAAAGCACTTGCCCCTGACTTAAAGATTATCGCTCCGTGGAGAGATGACAAGTGGAAACTCCAGTCCCGTGAAGACGAAATTGACTTCTGTCGTGCACATGGAATCGACCTTCCTTTTGCTGCAGACAGCAGCTATAGCCGTGACAGAAACCTCTGGCACATCAGCCATGAGGGACTTGAACTTGAAGATCCTTCAAATGCACCAAACTACGATCATCTTCTCGTGCTAGGTACTACACCTGAGAAAGCTCCTGATGAGGGTGAGGTCGTTACAATGACATTTGAAAAAGGTGTTCCAAAGTCAGTAAACGGCAAAGAAATGAAAGTTTCTGATATTATCCGTGAACTTAACACTCTCGGTGGAAAACACGGTATCGGTATCGTTGACATTGTTGAGAACCGTGTCGTAGGTATGAAATCACGCGGTGTGTATGAGACTCCGGGCGGCACAATCCTCATGGAAGCTCATCAGCAGCTTGAGGAACTCATCCTTGACCGTGATACATATACAGTAAAGAAAGATCTCGGAAACAAATTTGCAGATGTTGTCTACGAGGGAAAATGGTTTACACCATTGCGTGAAGCTTTAGAGGCGTTTGTAAAAGTTACACAGGAATATGTCACAGGTGAAGTAAAGTTTAAACTTTACAAGGGTAACATCATCAGAATGGGGACAACTTCTCCATATTCTATGTATAGTGAGTCTATTGCATCATTTACAACAGGTGAACTTTACAACCACAAAGATGCCGAAGGATTTATCAACCTTTTTGGTCTCTCTCTCAAGGTTCGTGCCATGAAACAGGGTTCATATGAGAAACTTGACGATAAATAAATCACTTAGCTTGTGCTGATTTTATTTGATAACAAATAATGTAGCCACAGTTAAAAATATTAAAAAAAATTCCTTGAGTTTCCACTAAAAGAAACCCAAGGAATTTTTTATGTACCGTATCTTTTACAATACTTATCTGTTCTTTATGATTTTTTCTGCTCTGACACTCTGTTACATATCACCATTTGGTGCAAGAAATGTACTTCTCATAAGCTCAGGATATTTCTCTAAATGAGCAAAATCGTTAAATCTGTCAAGATAAAAGCCGTGCTTTTTCTCGTCAAAATGAATCTGTGTTATACTACAATTTTCCAGTGATGTACCAAACATAAGACGCTTTGCGAAATCACCACCAAACAATGCACATAATAATATCCTGATAACTCCACCATGTGTAACTACAGCAATGTTTTGTTTTCCGCTGTCTATCCACTCATGCAAAACCGGCATTACTCTCTCTAAAACCTGAGGACCATTCTCGCCGTCAGGATACCACATCTCTGCATTTGGAACAAAAAATTCGCCGACATACTCATTTACCTCATCGAGTGCTGTTCCTTTCTGGCTCTTTCCCTCCATAAAGTCATTAAGCTGTTCTTCATAATATTCTTTATAAAAACGCTTTACCTCTGAATCATGAACTCCAGTAAGACTTCCAAAATCTATCTCGGCAATACCCGGGCGTATCTTGATATTATCTGCTAACTCCGGACGATCTTTGAAAGCAACCTGTGCAGTTTCGACAGCTCTTTTAAGGTCACTTGAATAAAGTGCATCTATCTTATAATTTTTCATGCGTTCGCCGAGAAGTTCAGCCTGTCTTATACCCTCTGCCGATAATGGCACATTTACATTACAATCCGTACTGTTTTGTCTGCCATGGCGTATCAAATATATAATCATAGTTTATTCTGTTTTTTTCCTTTCTATAGTTCCCATAGCGAATATCTCACGAGAACATACCTTACCCTTTTTACTGATAAATGTAAACAAATTTCTGATTGCCGCCTGCCGTTCTGTTAATCTGCAGTCGCAATATCAATAATGCTCTGGAGTTCCATTCCTTCGTCTGGAGCATCCCCAAGAGATTCAACTTTCTGTTCATCAGTTACTTCATAAAGTTTATTCGGTTCACCATCTCTGCTTTTTATGATTGCAAAATATCTTGATTTCTTTTCAGCAGGATTCCATGCTATAAAGATTGATATAGCCATTTCAGGATACTGTTTATCTGTTGGTGTTGTTATTCTTATAAGCCTTAATGTATCACTGATATTTAATATCATAAAGTCATAATCATCTGCACTATACGGACAATTTTCTGATTCTGCATATGGTTCTTCAAAAAGTTCTACAATACATTCGCCCTGTCTTTTGCAAAGATCTTCTATATATTTCTCACCCTCTGTATGTATCTTATGAGGGAATACTCTTGACTCCATCTGCTGTCTGATAACGGCATGAAGCTGTGCTTCCGTAAGCTGTGGTTTCTGTTCTTCGGGTGTATTTCTTGATACATTCATAACAATATTCTGATTAAAAGGGTTTATAACGGCTGCCGTAATGTCCTCTATTGATGACATTATATCAAGACATGCTTTAAAAGGAAGATTTAATGTGATAGGGAACTTAGGTACACCCTTTCCTTTCTCCATCTCCTCCTCTGATGTAAATACCGGAAAGAACTTTGAGCCATTGTCATTCTGGAGAACACAAGGCTGTGGCTGTGCTCCATCAGGTATAGGTGATTCAACACCGGGATTTTCCATCATCTTCTTTAATATTGCAGGATCTGTATCTTTTGGCATCGTTGCAGGTACATATACAAATGCCTTTCCTAGTGCCTCAGTAAGTTGTGCTGCCAGCTCATTTGACTGGTTTTTCTTCATTTCATCTAATAATTTTTCAATATTACTGTTGTCAGTTGCCATTTCTACCTCCACTTAAGTATTTTAAATCTCTATTTTATTTGCCAAACAATTTTTCTTTATCAGTATCACTATAATAACCATACTGTAGTATATCATAATCGTCAAGCAGTTTCTTTATATTGTCTGGCTCATCATTTCCATAATTGTGCCAGTTACCGTCATTATCCATATAACCGTTTACATTCATGACAGGGATAGTCTGAGACACTTTTTCAACATATTTATTGTATGTCGGAAGCTCTATTCCAGCTGCTTTTAAAAGCATATTTTCAAGAGTATTATTGCCAATAACTACATCTGACGCACTTCCTATATCATAATTTGCCCACAGTACAAAAGGTGTCGCATATCTTTTCTGAATATCCGAAATCTCCCACTCATCCTGTTTTTTGCCTAACAGCTCCTCGTAAAATTCTGTCTCGATAGAAGGCTGATGATCTCCGAACATACATATGATCGTCGGCTCATCCTGCTTCTTGAAATAATCAATAAGATACTTAAAAGCATTGTCAGACTCTTTCGTCGAAGAAAGATATTCATTTGTTTCCGTATAATACTTGCCTTCAACCTCTACCGGTTCTTTCCAGTTTGTATTTGTAAGATAACCTCCATGATTCTGAATAGTTACATTAAACAAGAATAAAGGCTTACTCTTATCACGCTTGTTATAAAGTTCTATCAACTTTTTATAACTTTCTTTATCACTGATATAGCGTATATACTCAGGGTTTTTAAAGTCATCTATAGATATGAACTTGTCAAACTTCATACTGTTGTAGGTCGCTATTCTGTTCCAGTTCTTAGCACTACTTGGATGTATCGCATCACAATCATATCCGAGAGTCTTTAAATACTGTGAAATCGAATATGTTGAGTCGTGCATAAATTGCTGATAAACATTACATCCACTTGGGAAAAATTTCATTGTATTTCCCGTCATGGCTTCAAATTCAGAGTTACTTGTACCAGCTCCAAAAACAGATACATAATCAAGACCTGATATAGTATTATCTTTCATGCTGTGTATAAACTCTAATGGATCTCTGTTATAATTAACTTTTCCTATTTTTGAAAAATCCGCAAGACTCTCATTCATTATATAGATGATGTTAGGCTTTTTGCCATTAAGAGTCGTATTGGTCTTAAAGTCACTGTTTGAGATAACCTTTCTCGATGAAGTCTCCTCTACCGATGTAACATTATCTTTTTTTGTTTCAGCTATTATCTTTTTTACCTTTTCCTGTGAATATCCGGCAGGTTTTGAAACCTTAAGATAATGCAGGTTTATAAAATAATTCATGTAAAATCCGTTTTTCTGGCATGAACCCACTTTATTCCAGACATCATCAGTAATCTTACACGCCTCAAGAATAGGAGTATTATACATTATACCTATCAAAATCATTCCGGCAAAAACAGGAACAGCTCTTCTTATTATATTAATCTTAAGAGTTTCTTTCGGCTGTTTTTTAATTGCTATCCTGAAAACAAACAAATTCCATATAAAGAATGCCGGAACTATTATAAACTGTGCCGGTGATAAGCTGAATGTATAATGGTCAGCAACCTCTGTTGCAGTCGCCACACCAAGTATATCAGCCGGTAAAAAAGGTGTTCCTCGTACATTCATAATAAACAGGTTTGCAAGACCGATAGGGAACATCACAAAGTTAAGTATGAGCATTGAAAGTGATGCCCTGCGGCATATACCATATATCAGAAGCTCGATTGAAAACAGTAACAGCCATGTAAACGGCCACACACCCGGACGCATAAGTTCAAGCGAACCGTTCATTGACTCAAGCATTAAAAATACGATAAGCGGATTTAAGACAAATGCCGCTTTTCGTACAATGACAATAAATTTTTTGTGTGCAAGGCACCATTTTACAATGCCTTTAACACTAACTGTATGTTTTTTGCCATGCTCCTGTTTTTTATTATGCTTTTTAATATATGCCTTTTTCTTCTTATCCTTTTCCTTGTCAAACATTGCCTTTTTAGAATATTTAATCTTGGCATCCTGACTTTTAATTTTGTCATTTTTCTGCTCACCGTTCCCGGCTGTATTTTCACGCTGTTTTTTCTTTTTAAATTCTCTTAAATATCTCTTTCTGTAAACAGCAGCCATATCTGATATATGTTCAAAACATAATACAAACAATATCAATATTTCAATCAACATAACAATCAGCGGGTACACCTGCCTGAAACGGTATGTATAACGGATGTTAAGTGATTTTGCATGTGTCTGCATTTTAAGTGTTGACATATAAGTATTTGGATTAGTACGATTTGTCGTATTTAATGTAGGAATTGCCGCATATGAATTTTCCTTAGAGCTGCAAGTTATTCTTATACAGCAGGTAACACCCTTAGGAATCGTAACTGTATTATCCATCTTTATCGGATAGTCCTGATTTGCCTTAATCTTATCAACTGAAATATCTGTATTATATACAATATTATTATTTCCATCTGTCATCTGGATATGAAGTGTATCCCCAACATCATTTCTCTCAAATGAACCAAAACTTAAAACAAAACGTGAAAGCACAACCTTTCTGTTAAATGAAAATTTCTGCCTTATTATCTCTTCGTTGTCAATAATTCCTATAACGGCACTGTTTGTATTACCAGCCTCAGTAGTAACTGACTGTTCTGACATAAGAGAACCGGTAAGAAATGCCTGTATGCTCAATATAATTATAAGAAGTATTGCAAATACCACCACTCTTTTTTTGTTAAATCTAAAATATCTATATAACATCTTATAAACCTTCCAAATTTTTTTGATTTAAAATAATGCACCAAAATATTTCTGCCTTAAATATCTGAATTTAAAGAGTCAATATGCACCAGCTACTATAATAACTGTATTCTGCCGTTTTTGTCAATGTGTGAACCTTACATGTTTTTTACAAAATTCTTAATTTTTGACATCTGTTTTCCCACAAACTATTTTGACATATCTTCTCAAAAATATTTTACAGATATTTTTAATGCCGCTCACGGTATTTCATCCGAGTTTCTTTCCTGCAATATCAAAATCTTTTTCTTTGCTTACAGTTTTCTTTTTCGGCAGACTCTTATATACATTGTAAGCAAAAATGCATACCACGATAGAATATGCTATGGAAAACAGTTCAGAACCGAGTCTCGGACACACATCCCTCTGGTAAAGTGCCGCCGGTATATTTCCCAGCGTATGTAATACTATCGCAATAGCGATATAACGGTTGTTATTAACTTCCCTGACGGCTTTAAACACAAGGACAGACAGTGCTACCTGCAAAAACATTATGAAAAATCTCTGTCCACCTGCAAGCAGGCTTTCACTAAGAGTCATATCCTTTATTGCATTTATAAGTTCCGTCATTGCGGTCTTTGAAGCCTTGTCAGGCAATGTATTTATGACTGTGTCAATTTTATTTTGATTTATAAGCTGAGCATAGGCATAGTATTGAAGCTGTGTAATACCAAGTGCTATTATACACTCAATACCTCCATGTCCAAGACCATATGATATAGCTGTCTCATTATCGTCTGTGTGTTTAGTAAGGAAAAATTTAAAAGCGACAAATCTTCCCGCCTCCTCAAAAACTGCTGCCATCAGACTTACATATAATGCATAAGCAATGGCATTTCCGGTTATAAACTCCGAAATTGGATTTTTAGTATGTAGAAATATCATATTAGGAACAGACTCAAAGCAGAAAGTAAACAAAAGAAATACTCCCATGCCCACAAATGACGGAACTATACTTTTTTTAGTCCTTACTTTCCATGCCAGAATAAAGACGAACGGTATCACAAAACCGAGAACCGCCATCTGCATTATCAAATTAACCATACCACTAGAAATCATAATTCACCTCATATTTTTTTTTAAAGCAAAACGCTGGTTTTGCTCTTTTTTATTTGAACGGATATATATGGTTCTTTTCCATATAATCTACCGATTCAGCCAAATCTTTATACCCTCTGACTTCAACAAGAACAGATGGAGTAATATCTGAACTTTTGCACCAGTCATCATAAACTGACCAGTTAAATTTACCACTTCTGACAGGTAAATGCAAATCCTAGTTTGCATACCTTTTTCAAACGAATATAAACATTTTAAAATATTTAGTCTTATATCTGACTGTTATTTTTATAATAGAATTTATCATTTTTACAGTAGCTTAAAAATATTATCAAGTGAAAATCTTGGATTTCTCTGCATAAGGCTGTCCCACTGTTCCATATTTTCATCGGAGTTTTCGACCTCCCTTACAAACCAATGGGCATATTCAACCTTGTCCTCCATTGTAAGAGTCTTATCATTTTCAAGCCAGCACATAAACCACAATTCCTTTATGATAAGCGTGTTGACAACAGCCATCTTTATCTTGGCAAGAAGTGCTCCGTCATAAGCTGACTGACAGCAGTAAACATATGTGAAATAAAAAAGTAACTGCTCTATCTCAATATCATCCGTGACTGCTTCAAATTCTTTATATGACTCAAGATATTCCTTGTTATCCATCTGCTGCCTTATATTGAGGACACTCTGAAGATACGGAATCCATGTAGGTTTTAATGCTTCCATAGTACAAAGCGTAAATATCATATCGCTGAGTATTTTTTTCTTATCCTCCTCGTCATCTAACATAAACCAGTCAGACTCCTCGCTCTTTTCGATATTTTTGCACATTTTTTCAAATGCATCTGATTTTTTATAATATTTTAATATTTTTTCAATATCCCTTAATTCCTCATCAGTAAAACTATTTTTCTTTGCAAACAGCTTATCTAAAAATCCGGTATTTTTATTCCTTAAACTTTTTGCTCTTATGCGTCTTTCTATATCATGTGATATTCCGAGAGAGAGAGCCATCCTCTGTGAAATTGTAAGTTCTCTGTCCTGCTGTAATTTCAAAAGATTGTCTCTTGTTTTAAGTAAAACATCAAAAAGTTCATAGTCAAATTTCTTGTCTTTATCGCCCGGCTCATCAGTGTCTTCATAAATTATCCGTACCGGCTCTTTTCTCTCCAGAAGCTGTCTGCACGCTATCGGACAGGTTATCGCAAGTGAACGCTCTCTCACATCAGGATATACCTCTTCATGACGCGGATGCGTATAACAAGTCTCACAAAGGTAATCCTCACCAAGCTTAGCAACAATGTCGCAGAGATTGTCCTCGTTTAAAAATTCGCATCTGTTTTCCTCACCGTGTGGACATATATCTCCGGTTTTTTGGTCTATCTTTTCTGCCATACGCTTTCCCAGTTCACCGGTAACATGTTTATACTTTCTAAGTGTTTTTTTGTCAACGGTAATCTGCCATATATGACAACAACTGTCTGAACAGGCTTTTCCTCCAATACAGACAAAATCTTTAAAATAATCAGGATAATAGTAACGCATATCTACTCAAAAGCCTCCTTAATGCTGTCATAATGTAAAAATATTCCCTCATTTGCAAATTCTTTAATTTTATTTACATCGGTTATCATAAAATCTTTTGTCTCTGCATCCTGAAGTTTTATATCTGAATCAGTAAAATCCATTTCAAATCTGTAAACATCTACAAAATAATTATCACCCTCCGACGGATTTTCCCTGTGATATGAGAATAAAAAGCCGCCTTTGGCACCGTTTACATCAAGCCCCGTTTCCTCAAGGATTTCTCTCTTTATTGCATCCTCTGAGTCCTCTCCTGCCATAGCTGCTCCGCCTGATATTTCCCACCAGCCCGGTGCCCATGCCTTATCCATTGTACGCTTTGTTATAAGAAACTTTCCGTCAGGTCTTTTTATGACACCGAGAACCGTAAGGTGGTATTCTCCATCCTCAAGACACCAGTCATTTCTTTTCATCGTGCGTCCGGTTCTTTTCTTATCTTTATCATAAATATCCCACATTTCAACTTTTTCACTCATTATCCGTATCCTCCGGTTATTTTAATTTTATGCCGGTTAATGTTAAATCACCGGCTATTTTTCCATCAGCTTTCGCAGATGTTTTAAACATTATCAATATAAACCCTAAAAACAGGGTTTATAGCATTACAAATCTGTGGTATAATAGTTCTTAAATTTACAGATTTTATACAGCTTTGTAAAATAATCAAGCTTACCAATCATGAGAAATTTATATATTATTCATATTTTCTCATGATTACATGATGATGTTTAGTCAGCCACCGGATATAGGTTTGTACATAAACATACTTTGCTATCCGGCTTTGACCCTTGCATCATATGATTATACTATAAAATTGTCACAAATTAAATATGAATTTTCAAATTAAATATCAATGAGGTGAATTTAAGGTATGGATAATAACACTTTTTCAAATGAAACGATTCTTGCATGGCTTAACTTTTTTTCAAACGGTACACTTATCGACCTTGAACATGTAAAAATTCTTGATATTACAAGAAAAAATAAAAATGTTGTTCCAACAGTCGAAGCCCACAAGACAACACTCGTCTTTACAAAGGCTGGCGATGATGATATATTTTATCGTCTTTGGAACGCAGGACTTGGTGATTGTGAGGTATGGTTTAACGAGGGCAATGTCCCCATTGGCAAAATCTATCACAAAAAAGTTTCCGATATGATAAACCGTGGCATAAATGCATCAGCAGGTATGCTGATAATCAATAAAGCCGCAAGAAATACGGCAAAGATAGGACTTTCAAATGAGCTTTTTCAAAAAGGCTCTATACATTATGTAGGAAGTGAGATACGCTCTATCATTCTAAATAAAATGACTATAGCACCACAGGATAATATCTGTGTCATAAGCGGAGAGAGTATCGCCATAGAAGCAGCTATGCTCGCATCTGAGGGCAATGTCACAGCAGTCGAGTACAGCAGTGCAGACAGAAACACTCTTGAGGACAATATCGAACACTTCTGTCTGCACAATATAAATATTGTCGACCATGTCGATGAGAAAACCATGAAAGACTGTCCCGTACCGGATGTTGTTTTTATGGTAGCATCTGCAAGCATGGATCAGGAACTCGATTATTTTATAAGGGTAAATCCAAAAGTCCGTATAGTAATCTATACACTTGATTTTACAGTGGCAGCAGGTATAAAAAATACTTTAGAACCCTTTGGCATAATAAATCCTGAGATAATACAGGTAAGTGTATCAACCTTAGAAAGTAATAATATGTTCAAGCAGCAGCCGGCACCGTGGATAATATCAGCAAAAGTAGAGAGATTTCTGCATATTGTATAATGCATAATATATATAAATATTTTCACTATGTTTGATATAAAAATTTTGTATTTAACTGATACCGCAGAATACTATCTTGCATAATACTTTATATATGGCAGGCAAAAAGAGATAGAAAAGCAATATTATACTATGTTTTTCTATCTCTTTATATTTTTGTATGTTAAGCTGGTTTTGCTCTTTTTTATTAAGTCTTAAACAGTTATTATGCTAAGCCTGAGCCTTTCTTTTTGTCTTATTGTATTCGCCAAGTACTATCTTTTCTAACTTGCGTTTAAGCACTATCTGAATTTCTTCATGCTTTGCTATCGGTTTTACAAGTATTGAATGAATACCTGCTTTATTTGCCCCCCAGATGTCTGTAAAAATCTGGTCGCCTATAAAAAGAGTATTTTCACGGTTTGTTCCCATAATCTCCATACCCTTTTCATAGCCTGCTTTTGATGGCTTTCCGGCTTTATATACATACTCAGACTCTAATGCATCAGCAAGCGGCTTCACCCTATAGTCCTTATTATTTGATATGATACATGTTTTAAAACCCATCTCCTTGAGATTTTCAAACAACTCGATAGCAGGAAGCGTAACCGGCTGGTCATGCTCCACCAGAGTATTGTCAACATCAAAGAGTATTCCTCGATAACCCTTATCATAAAAACCCTCATAGTCTATTTGGTACGCCGAGTCATAATCCTCACTGGGATATAAATTTTGAAACATTTTATTCCTCATTTCTGCACATATTTTTTAATCAAGTTTGTGTCAAGTGTGCACAGACACAAATCTTTGGTGTGAAAAATTTAAACAATAATAGCTATGGGTATTTTAGATGATTATAACTGTTTTGTCAAATTTGCCATTTCAATAGCACTAAGTGCACAGTCATAGCCTTTGTTTCCTGCCTTTGTTCCGGCTCTCTCTATCGCCTGCTCAATATTGTCTGTTGTGACAACACCGAAAAGTACCGGTATCCCTGATTCAAGTGATACACTTGCAATTCCCTTTGCAGCTTCATTGCACACAAGGTCATAGTGGCTTGTTGCACCTCTTATAACAGCACCAAGACATATAACGGCATCATATTTTCCTGACATAGCCATTTTCTTAGCAATAACAGGAATTTCAAAAGCTCCCGGTACCCATGCAAATGTGATATTGTCATCCTCAACACCGTGACGCACAAGACCGTCTCTTGCACCTGAGATAAGTTTGGAAACGATAAATTCATTAAATCTCGCTCCAATAATACCAACTTTCATTCCTTCTGCTGCAACTAAATTTCCCTCTAATGTTCTCATAATTTTTATCTCCTTATCTTTAATTTTTATAATAGATGATTAAGTGATTGCGAAACTAATTATAGGCTATGTTAATTATGCAAATATCTAAATTTCTATAACTAATTATTTATTAGCGAAATGATAATACTTATATCATATATTTAGCAGGTGTCCCATCTTCTCTTTTTTCGTTTTAAGATAGAACATATCGTATTTGCCGGGTTCCATTTCAATAGGGACTCTTTCTACTATCTTAAGGTTGTAACCCGCAAGTCCGTAAACCTTTAACGGATTGTTTGTCATAAGTTTAAGTTCATGGATACCGAGGTCTACAAGTATCTGCGTTCCTATCGTATAATCTCTCGCATCTTCCGGAAATCCGAGTTCAAGATTTGCCTCGACTGTATCACGCCCTTTATCCTGAAGTTCATAGGCTCTTATCTTATTTATAAGTCCTATTCCTCTGCCCTCCTGACGCATATAGAGCAATACTCCTCTGCCCTCTTTTGCTATCATCTTCATCGCAGCGTCATACTGCTGGCCGCAGTCACATCTTGCAGAGCCTAAAGCATCTCCCGTAAGACACTCTGAATGTACTCTGCAAAGAACTGGTTTACCGTCCGTTATGTCACCTTTTACAAGGGCAACATGATGTTCACCGTTTAATTTATTTACATAACCATAAATTGTAAATTCGCCGTATCTTGTAGGCATCTTTGCTTTTGCGACACATTCCACGAGAACTTCATGTTCTTTTCTGTACTGCACAAGATCTGCTATCGTTCCTATTTTAAGTTCATGTTTTTTTGCAAACTCCACAAGATCAGATGTTCTTGCCATTGTTCCGTCATCTTTCATTATCTCGCAGCAAAGTCCGACCGGCTTAAGTCCCGCAAGTCTTACAATATCCACCGTAGCTTCGGTATGACCGTTTCTCTCCAAAACACCGCCTTTCTTTGCTTTTAATGGGAACATATGACCCGGTGTTCTGAAATCAGACGGCTTTGCATCATCTTCAACAAACTTCATTGCCGTTATTGAACGCTCATATGCCGAAATCCCGGTTTTTGTGTCAACATGGTCTATTGAAACAGTAAATGCCGTACAGTGATTATCCGTGTTTACTTCACACATCTGCGGCAGCAAAAACTTTTCGGTATATTCCTCAGACATTGGCATACAGATAAGCCCTTTTGCGTAACTTGCCATAAAGTTTACATTTTCATTTGTGGCAAACTCAGCGGCACATATCACATCGCCCTCATTTTCTCTGTCCTCATCATCTATCATGACTACTATTTTGCCGTTTTTTATATCCTCTAATATCTCATCAATAGTATTAAATTTATTGTCCATTTTAAACCTCTCTTTCTGCATACATTTTTATGCATGGTATCAAAAGCCGTTTTCGGCAAGAAAATCCATTGTTATTTTACTATTTGTACTTCTGTCAGTTTTGTTGTCAGTCGGTGATTTTTGCGAAGTGTTAAAATTCAGCAGTCTCTCAACATATTTACCTACTATATCATTTTCCAGATTTACAATATCCCCCGGTTTCTTAGTAAGAAGCGTTGTTTTTTCTCCGGTGTGTGGTATCACTGATACCGAAAAACTGTCATCTGTGAGCCTTGCCACCGTGAGACTTATGCCATCGATTGCAATAGAACCCTTTTCAACAATGTATTTGAGCAATTTGTCAGGTGTCTCAATCTCAACCCATACGGCATTATCTTCACGCTCCAGTGAGCGTATAATTCCTGTGCCGTCAATATGACCTGATACTATATGACCGCCAAATCTGCCGTCAGCCGCCATCGCCCGTTCAAGATTGACTTTACTTCCATGTTTTAAAGTACCAAGAGAACTTCTTCTTATCGTCTCAGCCATAACATCAGCCGTAAATTTATTCCCGCTTATTGAAGTAACCGTAAGGCACACTCCGTTTACTGCTATACTGTCACCGATTTTAGTGCCTTTAAGCACTTTGTCTGCAGTTATTGTAATAACGGCAGATTTATTGCCATTTGCAACCGATTCTATTTTCCCTGTTTCCTCAATTATTCCGGTAAACATTTTAATCACTTCTTTCTGTTTTTAACTATTAAAACATATCTTATATATACTTTTATTATAAAACTCATTATTTTGTTTTCATAACAGCCTTTTAAATATCACAGTCTATAAGAATATCATCACCTATATGCGTAATATTCATATTTTTACATATATATGCCTCTGACGGAACCGCCACGCTTTCACCTTTCACCGGGTTGTATATGCCACTCCCGCCAAATATTTTTGGTGCTATATATGCCTGAATGTGATTTACTATTCCTACTTTTAATGCACTCATATTTAATGTTCCACCGCCCTCAAGCAGCAAGCCGTCTATTTTTCTCTCACCGAGTTTTAACATAAGGTCACAAAGGTCAACTCTGTTATCCTGTTTTGCTGTCTTTAGGACATCTATCCCCTGCTGTTCAAAAAATTTAATAAGTTTTTCATCTTCTGAAACAGTAGCTATGATAGTTGGAACTTCAAATGCAGTCCTAACGATGTTGCAATCTTTTGGTGTTCTCAAATTGCTGTCACATATTATACGGACGGGATTTACACCTCCATCAATACGGCAGGTAAGATTTGGGTTATCATTGATAACAGTTCCTACACCCACCATTATTCCTTTAAGTGCATTTCTAGTATATTGCACATTTTCTCTAGCCGTTTCTGAAGTTATCCATTTGCTTTCGCCATTGTCACACGCCGTTTTTCCATCGAGCGTCATCGCATATTTCATCACGACATATGGTGTTTTATGGGTTATGTAGTGGAAAAACACGGGATTTAGAGCATCACACTCTGATTTCAAAACTCCTGTCACAACATTTATACCGGCATCTTCTAGTTGCTTTATGCCTTTTCCCGCAACAAGCTCGTTTGGGTCATCAGAACCAACATAAACATTTTTAATGCTATTCTCGATAATCGCCTGTGTGCAGGGCGGCTGTTTTCCATAGTGACAGCACGGTTCCAATGTCACATACATATCCGCTCCCTTTGCACTCTCTCTTAACTTTGAAAAAGCATCTCTCTCTGCATGAAGAGCACCGTATTTTGCATGATAACCTTCTGCTATCAATTTGCCGTCCTTAACTATAACTGCTCCGACAAGAGGATTAGGAGAAACCTTTCCGACACCTTTTGCGGCAAGTTCTATAGCACGCCGCATATACTTTTCATCCATATATACCTCCATTTATGCACACTTTTGTAATTTTTACGGGGTTTTTCTGAACAAACATTTTACTATACATAAAAAAGAAAAACCCTGAAAAATTTCAAGGTTTTTATAAGATAAATTCTATGAGATATTTTAATATAATCAAATCTGATACTATCAAAATAAATATTATACATAAACTGTATATCTAATTTCTCTCATCCAGACTATACTGTCGGCTTTGGAATCTCACCAAATCATGCCTGTAAAGGCTTGCGGGCTTATCCATCAAATATGAAAATACCGCCGGTGGGGAATCGCACCCCGCCTTGAAATTAAATACAGTATATACCTGTGCTATTAAGTTGTCAAGACTGGTATGATTTTTTATTTGACAGCTTGTAACAGTTCAGCCATAAAAAGATAATTGGCAATACAATGAGCTTGTTCATTG
>OJSE01000368.1_pt1 | contig 69932 bp, 51 predicted proteins | sample 1599351 | NCBI WGS metagenome assembly OJSE01 (sample SAMN04168656, study PRJEB22393) | human gut metagenome | biome: human gut microbiome; feature: stool | host: Homo sapiens | collected 2014-03-17 | reverse complement strand
GACCTCGTTGTGCTTGGTCTTGGCGGGAATGCCGAGCGCCCACAGCTCATCGTCCAGGTCCTTCATGTAGGCCGAGACGGTGGGGCGGATAGCGCCAAAGTAGTGCTCCTCGAGCTCCTGGCCCTTGCAGGGAGCAGCGCCAAAGAGGGTGCGGCCGGTGATGACCAGGTCCTTGCGCTTGCGGTAGGCGTCCTTCTTGATCAGGAAGTACTCCTGCTCGTCACCCACGGAAGGAACAACCTTCTTGGGGGTCTTGCCAAACAGCGCCAGAACGCGCTTGGACTCACGCGAGAGCGCGGTCATGGAACGCAGCAGCGGGGTCTTCTTGTCCAGGGCCTCGCCCGTGTAGGAGCAGAAAGCCGTGGGGATGCACAGGACATCGTCCTTGATAAAGGCGGGGCTGGTGGGATCCCAAGCGGTGTAGCCACGGGCCTCGAAGGTGGCGCGCAGGCCGCCGTTGGGGAAGCTCGAGGCGTCCGGCTCGCCCTGGATGAGGTTCTTGCCCGTAAACTTGGTAATGGCGGTGCCGTCGTGGTTGGGCTCCAGGAAGCTGTCGTGCTTCTCGGAAGTAATGCCCGAAAGCGGCTGGAACCAGTGCGCGTAGTGCGTCGCGCCCTTGGAGATGGCCCAGACCTTCATGGCATGGGCAACGGCGTTGGCCACATCCAGGTCGAGCGGCTCACCGCCCTCGAGGGTTGCAGCAAGGCGCTTCCAAATGTCCTTGGGGAGGTAGTCCTTCATGACTTCCTCAGAGAACACCATGGTCCCGAAGCGGTCAGTAAGATCGGCCATACGGAACTCCCTTCGTATCGGCACCGCGTGAGAAGCGGTGTTGATTACTAACGAACGAGTCATAGCTTAGACTCGCCGTGTTTCCGCGACATTACCGTTATGTTGCTGTCGCGAAACCAATCAATGAGGTTACCCTATCGAGACGGCGTTGCCACCCTCAACAGCCAATCAACTGTATAAATAGCAGACCTCTCCCCATGGTTTAAGGATAGTCAATTTGGGATGGAGCTCTATTAACTGGTATTTTGCATCAGATACCAGTCTTTATAGTCCGTGCCTAGATTAGCCGCTCTGTTATAGGGAATGCCGATAGCAAGGCATCTTTGATTGGTATCCCCGAATAACGAGTGAAACTCCACCGTGACACAGCGGTGCTGTAGAATCCTTACAACACATCATACTTATTACGTATCTAGAGGAGCACGATATGCGCGTCGACGAGGTTTTTAAGCAGGCAGCATCCCAGGGCACCGCACCCGTTTCGTTTGAGATGTTCCCGCCCAAGGGCGAGCTTACCCTCGACACGGCTCGCGAGTTGGCAGGCAATCTGTGCAAGCTTTCGCCGAGCTTTGTCTCGGTCACCTGCTCGGCCGGCGGCTCGGGCAACGGTGCCACCACCGCCCCCATCGCGCATATGATTACGAGCGAATTCGATACGCCCTCGGTGGCGCACCTCACCTGCGTGGGCCGCTCGCACGCCGACATCGCCGCCAAGATCGATGAGTACCGCACCGCCGGCGTGGAAAACATCCTGGCCCTGCGTGGCGATCTCCCTGCCGGCGCGACCGAGGACGACAAGCCCGCCTCCGACTACGCCTACGCCCGCGACCTCATCCCCGAGCTCATCGACGCCGGCTTTTGCGTGGGCGCCGCGGCCTACCCCGAGGGCCACATTGCCTGTGAGGATCTCAACCTCTCGGTCGAATACCTCAAGCAAAAACAGGACGCTGGCGCGAGCTTCTTTGTGACGCAACTCTTCTTTGATAATGAATGCTTCTACCGCTTCCGCGAGCTTGCCGACAAGGCCGGCATCACCGTGCCCATTACCGCAGGCATCATGCCGTTTATGGGCAAGTCGCAGATCAGCCGCATGGTCTTTATGTGCGGCGCGTCGCTGCCCTCCCCCGTCATCAAGATTCTCGCCAAGTACGAGAATGACCCCGAGAGCCTGCAGGCAGCCGGTGTAGATTATGCCGCCCGCCAGCTTTGCGACCTCAAGGAGCACGGCGCCGACGGCCTGCACCTGTACACTATGAACCGTCCTGCGATCGCCGCGACCATTATGGAGCGCCTAGGGTAATGGAAAAACCGCACATCGATACAACCGCTGTCGAAGTGCCGGCCGACCTTGCGTCGCCGGCGCTTTACCGTGTCGATGCTGCGCACCATCCCCGTGTCGACCGTGCCGAGATGCTGCAGTATCTGGGTTACGGCGGCCAGCAGATTGAGCCCGAGCTGTCACGACGTATTGAGCTTGTGGTCGAGCGTCTGGAACTTGACATTGAGCCCCGTGGCGTGCGCCGCGTGTTTGCCGTCGATGCCACGGGCGTGGACGAACAAAGTGAGCCTTGCATTCGCTTGGTCGGCACCAACGTTGAGCTGCGAGGTCGCGATATCTATCGACATCTCAAAGATGCCCGCTTTGCCGCGCTCATGGCATGCACCCTCGGCATGGACGCCGAGCGTCGCCTGCGCACCACGGGAGCCCAACATCCCCTGGAGGGCGCCGTGCTCGACGCCGCGTGCTCCGCTTACGTGGAAGCCGCCGTTGAGCAAATGGACCAGCAGGTCAAGATGAACGTCGCCGTTCATGGGCTCGCCGGCAACTGGCGCTTTAGTCCCGGCTACGGCGACTGCCCGCTCTCGGCCCAGCGCTCGATCGTCAATGCGCTCAACGCCACGCGGCTCATCGGGCTTACCGTCACACCCACCAGTCTGCTCATACCCACCAAAAGCGTGACCGCGGTGATCGGCCTATTCGACGGCGAAGTCCACGACGCCCAGAGCCGCCCCACCTGCAATATCTGCCGCATGCGCGAGCACTGCCGCTTCCGCGCCGCCCACACCACCTGCTATTCCAGCCATTAGGAGCCCTCGATGTTTACTCCGCTTATCACTCATGATTTGGACGGCGCCGCGCTGGCGGCACCCGTTGATGCCGCCCGTCGTAATGGCGCTGTGTACAAGCCGCGCACGATCGACGATCTGCGCATTAAGGACGATCGTCTGCGTGCGGCCATCGAGGGCACGGGACACCTGCTGTTCGACGGCGGCATGGGCACCATGTTGCAAGCAGCCGGCATGAAGGCCGGCGCCCTGCCCGAGCTGCTCAACTTTGAGGAACCCCAGGTTATCACTGATATCCAACGTCAATATGTCGAGGCCGGCTGCGACGTGATTACCGCCAACACCTTTGGCGCCAACGCCCACAAGCTCGACTGTGCCGCCACCGTGGCAGACGTCTTTGCCGCGGCCGTCGCCTGTGCCCGCGAGGCCGGCGCCCGCTACGTCGCCGGTGACATCGGCCCCATCGGCGCGTTGCTTCGCCCCCTGGGCACCCTAAGCTTCGACGAGGCCTATGACCTTTTTGCCGAGGAAGTGCGCGCCGGCGTCGATGCGGGCGTGGACCTCTTTATTATCGAGACCATGACTGACCTTGCCGAGATCAAGGCGGCCGTCCTCGCCTGCCGCGAGAACTCCGACCTGCCCGTCTTTGCCACCATGACCTTTGAGGAAGACGGCCGCACCTTCCTGGGCACGAGCCCCGAGGTGGCCGCCATCACGCTCGATGCCATCGGCGCCGACGTTTTGGGCATCAACTGCAGCCAAGGACCAGCCGAGCTCCGAGGACTCGCCGCGCGTATGCTCACCGTTACCGACAAGCCCATTATGGTGCAGGCCAACGCGGGACTCCCCCATGTGGACGACGACGGCAACACCGTCTTTGATATCCAAGCCCCCGAATACGCCGAGGCCGTCGCCGGCATGATCGCCGACGGCGTGAGCGTCGTGGGCGGTTGCTGCGGCACCACGCCGGCGCACATGGCAGCGCTGCGCACGCTTATCGACAACCACACGCCCAGCCCGCGCCGCCGCAAGCCCAGCATGTCGGTCACAAGCGCCCAGACCGTGGTGGACCTTCCCTGCGACGGCCACAAGATTGCCGTCATCGGCGAGCGCATCAACCCCACCGGCAAAAAGCGCCTGCAGCAGGCCCTGCGCGACGGCGACCTGGACTACGTCGTGAGCCAGGGCATCAGCCAGCAAGAGCAGGGCGCCGACATCCTGGACGTCAACGTAGGCCTGCCCGAGATCGACGAGGTCAAGATCATCCAACAGGCGACCGAACAGCTCCAGGGCTCCACGCTGCTGCCGCTGCAGATCGACTCCACCGACCCCGCAGCCGTCGAGGCCGCCGTGCGCCGCTACGCCGGCAAGCCCATCATCAACTCGGTCAATGGCAAGCAGCAGATCATGGATGAGATCTTTCCGCTGGTCGCCCACTACGGCACCAACGTTGTCGGCCTTACGCTCGACGAAGGCGGCATCCCCGATACCGCCGAGGCCCGCTTCGCCATCGCCGAGCGCATCGTGGCCGAGGCTGCCCGCTACGGCATCGGCCCGGACCGCATCCTCATCGACTGCCTGGTCATGACCGCCTCGACCAATCAACGCCAGGCCGAGCAGATCCTGCACGCCATGTCCCTGTGCAAGGAGCGTCTGGGCGTCAAATGCGCGCTCGGCGTGTCGAACATCAGCTTTGGCCTGCCCGCTCGCCCGCTGCTGGGCTCGGTCTTTTTGGCTGCCGCTTTTGGCGCAGGTCTTGATGCCCCCATCATGAACCCGGGCTCCAAGCGCTTTATGGATACCGTCTACAGCTATCGCGTCCTGAGCGTTGAGGACGAGGGCTCGACCGGATACATCGAGCGCTATGCCGGCTGGACCGATCCGTACAAGATCGCCGCCAACCCGGCAGCTGCTCAGGCAGTATCGACCGACGCTGTGCCCGCCGCTGGCACCGCCGGCACCGACGGCAACGACGACCCGATTCGTCGCATGGTCGTCTCGGGCCGCAAAGGCGAGATCGCGGCCGAGACCGAGCGCCTGCTAGCGGATCACGACGCCATGGACCTCATCAACAACCACTTTATCCCCGCCCTCGACGAGGTGGGTGTCCTCTTTGACCAGGGCAAGTTCTTCCTGCCGCAGCTTATGGCCTCGGCCGAGGCCGCGCGCGTGGGCTTCGACACCATCAAGCGCCTGATGCCCGCCGGCGAGATTGCCGACAAGGGCAAAATCTGCGTGGCCACCGTTAAAGGCGACATCCACGACATCGGTAAGAACATCGTCAAGATGCTGCTCGATAACTACGGCTATACCGTCTTTGACCTAGGCCGCGACGTCGACCCACAAGAGGTGCTCAAGACCGTACAGGAGCGCGACATCAAGCTCGTCGGCCTCTCGGCGCTTATGACCACCACGGTCGTCGCCATGGAGGAGACCATCAAGCTGCTTCATGCCGAGGTTCCGGGCGTCAAGATCATCGTAGGCGGCGCCGTACTCACCCCCGAATACGCCAAGCAAATCGGCGCGGACTACTACGCCAAGGACGCCGCCGAAAGCGCTCGTATCGCCGAAGAGGTCTTTGGACAGTAACACAACGGAAACAACCGAGTACCAAAACGTGCCGCGCGCGCCATTTGGCACGTGCGGCACGTTAAAATAGAAAAGACTATGCTCGTTTTGGCAGATAGGAGCGCAAGGATGGCGATCACGCCCGCAGAAATCGCGGAAACCCGCGGCATGGTTGAGGAGCAGAACCTCGACATCAGGACCATCACCATGGGTGTTTCGCTCATGGGTTGCGGCGACGAGAACCTCGACCGCATGTGCACGAAGATCTACGACCACGTGACGCACACGGCTGAGCACTTGGTCAAGACCGCCGAGAACCTCGAGCGCGAGTACGGTATCCCCATCGTCAACAAGCGCGTTTCCGTCACCCCGGTGGCGCAGATCGCCGCGTGCTGCAAGGATGAGGACCTCACCCCCATCGCGCACGCCCTCGACCGCGCGGCCGAGACGCTCGGCATCGATTACCTGGGCGGCTTCTCCGCACTCGTCCAGAAGGGCATCGGCGACGCCGACCGCCGCGTCATCCAGTCCATCCCCCAGGCGCTCGCTACCACCAGCCGTGTCTGCTCCAGTGTCAACGTCGCCAGCCTGCGCGCCGGCATCAACATGGACGCCGTGCTTATGGCCGCCCAGACCATCATCGATGCCGCCAAGCTCACGGCCGACCAGGATTCCGTCGGCGCTTCCAAGTTTGTCTGCTTTGCCAACATGGTCGAGGACTCCCCGTTTATGGCGGGCGCCGTCCACGGCGGTGGCGAGGCCGACGCCGTCATCAACGTAGGCGTCTCGGGCCCCGGCGTTATGGCCGCAGCCCTGGAGACGCTGCCCGATTCCGCATCGATGATGGAAGTCGCCGAGAAGATTAAGCAGACCGCCTTTAAGATCACCCGCGCCGGCGAGCTCATGAGCCGCGAGGCCGCCCATCGCCTGGGTGTCGAGAAGGGCATTGTCGACCTGTCGCTGGCCCCCACGCCTGCCATCGGCGACTCCGTCGCGCGCATCCTCGAGATCATCGGCGTGGGCACCTGCGGTGGCCCCGGCACGACCTGTGCGCTCGCCATGCTCAACGATGCCGTCAAGAAGGGCGGCGTCATGGCCAGCTCCAGCGTGGGCGGTCTCTCCGGCGCCTTTATCCCCGTGTCCGAGGACGCCGGCATGATTGCCGCCGTCGAGGCCGGCGCGCTTTCGCTCGAGAAGCTCGAGGCCATGACCTGCGTGTGCTCCGTCGGCCTGGACATGATCGCCATCCCCGGCGACACCCCGGTCGAGACCATCGCCGGCATCATCGCCGACGAGATGGCCATCGGCGTCATCAACAACAAGACCACGGCCGTGCGCGTGATCCCCGCCATCGGCAAGGGCGTGGGCGACTGCGTCGAGTACGGTGGTCTGTTCGGCCGTGCGCCCATCATGCCGGTGAACCCCAACGCCGGCACCGTGCTTGCTCACCGTGGCGGACGCTTCCCGGCGCCGCTGAACTCGCTCAAGAACTAGCTCAAGAACTAGCTCAAGAACTAGCTGAGGGGTTCGGGCGAGGAGCCCCGGGGAGGGCAAATATATAAGGTCGCCTGCTCGGACAGTCCTGACTCGCACGGAGAGCACATTAAGTGCTCTCCGGCTCGTGCGGAACTCGCGATCGACCTTTTATATATTTGCCCTCCCCGGGGCTCCCGCACAACGGGACCTCAGTTGGGTTCTATCCCGGTTGCAGTTGCTTCGCTCCTGCACCACTTGGCTGGTGCGGCGGTTTGGCGTTGGAACGGTTCTTTCTGATATATGCTGGTTGCGGCTCTTCTTTTGGGAGGAGTCGCTTTTTTGTTGCTAGGAGGTTGGCCTGTGGTTGATGGGGATGCTCGCTCTGAGCTTCTTTCTGCTGATTGGAATCAGGAGTGGATGCAGATGCAGGCTGCTCGGCGGCGGGCTGATGATTCTTTTGAGTGGGATAAAAGGGCTCGGCATTTTCGGCCGTTGGAGACTGCCCCTTATGCTCGGGATTTTATAAAGCTGTTGGCGCTTGAGCCCGGCGAGTCGGTGCTCGATATGGGGTGCGGGGCTGGGTCGATTGCTATTCCGCTTGCTCGGGCTGGGCATCCTGTGATTGCGGCTGATTTCTCCCCCGCTATGTTGGGCACCCTTGATGCTGGTATTGAGTACTATGGACTCGAGGATCATATTACACCGCTTGAGCTTGCTTGGGATGACGATTGGGATCTGGTTGGGCCGGTTGCCAAGGCTGTAGATGTTGCCTTTGCCAGTCGCTCTGTCACCACGACCAACCTAAAAGGTGCGCTTACCAAGCTTGATCGTACGGCTCGTCGGCGTTGTGCTGTCACGATGGTCGCCAACTCCAGCCCGCGCTATGACTTGCACCTGATGAACGCCATCGGTGCCTCGGTTACCTGCAGTAATGGCTTTGTGTATGCCTTTAACATCCTTATTCAGATGGGTGCGTTGCCGCAGGTTACATACTTTGAATCGCCTCGTCGCGATACCTTCGATAGCCTTGAGGCGGGCGTAGCGGACTTTTCTCGCATGCTCGAGCATGGCAACGAGGATAAGATCGACCGCCTGCGCAACTACATCGCCCAGCACATGATCGAGAACCCCCATGCCGGCGAGCCGGGCTCCAAGGGCGTGCCGCAGGGGCGCTATATGCTCGACCATATCCGCAAAGTTCGCTGGGCGTTTATTGCATGGGAGCCGGTCTCTGCGTCCCGCCCGTAGCCCATCTATAGCACGTATCGTCCACCCGCCCGGCATCCGCATTCTTTTTGAACTGGGCAAACGCGCTCCACACCACGCCGTTCCTGCGCTATCGTGGGACAGCTCACGTAGATTAAGGCCCCGTCGCGGGGCGCCCCATACATAGAAAGCGAGAACCCATGGCACTGACAGGAGCCCAGGTCAAGCAGCTTCGCAGCATGGCCCATCACCTCAACCCCGCCATCATCATCGGCAAGTCCGATGTCAACGAGGGTACCGTCGAGCAGACGGTCGCCTACCTGGAGAAACACGAGCTCGTTAAGTGCTCCGTGCTCGATGGCTCCAGCCTTTCCGCCCGCGATGCCGCTGAAGAGCTTGCCGAGCGCTGCCACGCCGAAGTCATCCAGGTCATCGGCCGCAAGTTCTCGCTATATCGCGAGTCCTCGCGCAAGGACATCGAGAAGATCAAGCTCGTCTAAGAGCCAATGATCCGGCGAGCCAACACATAGCAAGCTTACGGGTGTCCAAGTACTTCGGGTGCCCGTTTTTTATCGCTCGACCAGCACGCGATTGAGCCGCCCCTCCACCAAGCGCTCGTATAGACGCCGTGTCTCGGGCTCGGGCACGCCATTGACCTGCTCTCTCAGATGGTGCATATGCCCGCTGTATAGCTCGACGATATCGCGCCGCCGCCCCGCCGCACTGTAGACACGCATGGCGCAGCGCACCATATCCTCGCGCGACGTTTCCTGCCGAAGCCCCGACTCCGCCAGCCAAATCGCCGACTGCAGATCGTTTTCTTCTAGAGCGGCATTGGCCCCCTTAATCATGCAATCGATGTACTTTGACTGCATAATGCGTCGCATACGCAAAAAGTAGGTGGGATTACAGCCATTGGGCACATACAGCGGTCCGGCATAAAGCTGCTCAACCTTAAGGCACAACTCGACCAGATGGGGCCCGCGCGCACCTGTGCGATTTCCCAGAACCTCGCGGCTTATCTGGTCAAACAGCCGTACATCGGTCTTGACGTAGTCGCCGTTGAGTCCGATGCATTCATTTTGGATGAGCACACACGACTTGCCATCCGGCGTCGGTCCCAAAGCTGACCGCAAGCGCGATATCGTCGAGTACAAGTTGTTGCGAGCGCTATTGAACTCGGCATGGGGCCACAGCTCCATGGCCAGCGTCTCACGATCGACGAGCGCATCCATGCCCAGCGCAAGCCGCTCGGCAAGTGTCGCTGCCTTCTTGCGGCGCCACATTTTGTCCGTGATGGGAAACCCGTCGCGCTCGGCGCGAAACGCACCAAACATGCGAATCTCGATATGGTCGATGGTATCAACGGCTTCAACCTCGCCGGCCTGGAATAGGCGCTCGCCCTCCCCTTCCAAATCGTCGCGCAGCGAGTACCGCGACAACTCGCGCACGGGAAGCTTCTTACGTATCCTGGCCGCCGGCTCGCCCAGACAATGCATGGCAAGGCGCGCAAAGAGCCGATACGATGGCTCTAGAATCCCCGCACGATTCATGGACATCCAGGCCGCAAGATCGCTGTCTCGGCCCGCACAGGCCAAATGCAGCGCCACCATCCAGGCTTCTGCGCCACCAACCTGCGTCTGGCTTATATCGAGCAACTCCGCTTCCTCGCGCACCGAAACCATCGAGGTGTTACGCAGATATGCCGCGCGCTCCAGCAGCAATGCGTTATCGCGCATGTACGCAATCGACTCCTCGGCAAGTTTGAGCACTTGGACCGCACGGAACTTCGCATTAACCGGCCGTCCCTCTGCCAGCGACTGCCAGCCTTCTAGCAACAGGCCAAACAGCTGAATCTGGTTGTCGCGCATGCGCACGGCAAAACGATCGAGCTCGTTGAACGCCGCATCGTCGGTTACCGGCAAGCCGGAAAGGAGCCGCCGTGCCGCCAACACCATACGCACCCAGATAGCCATCGCCTTAAGCCCGCGTACATCGAGCGCCTCCCGCACCACCGTCATCTCGTCGTCGCGCTCGTCGGTTCCCGCAAACGACCCGTCAAAGAGCTCCACCAGCATGCTATCGGCCCGTATAACAATCCCCGCGATGTCGAGCTCGCAATCGTAGGCCTTGCTCGTTTTGAGCTGCTGTAGAACGCCGCCGTCATCTCCCCGCTCGGTCAGACAGCGCTTGACCTCGATATGCGCAGACAACATATCGAGTGCGGTATGGGATGTCTCGATTTCTGGCACGGCCAGGTTCGTAGGGAGCCCAAGCCCGTTGTCCCCATAGCAGACAGCCGTCAGTGTCTGGGCCACCCTCCATGAAACAGGGTCTATTTCGCAGGCCGCCCGTTCGCCCCCGCGCTCGATGACCGATGCCATATAGCGAGCGAGCTTTGTATTGGACACGCTGACCGCTGCCAGATATACGCCGAGCGCCTCGGCAGGCGTTGGCTCTGGAGCCGGATCGTCGGCATCGATCGTGCCCAGCGCCGCTCGGCAGATATCGGCCCCGTGCCCCGTCAGAGCCAGATCGACCCCATACTGCCCAGCAAGTTCAAGGACCGCCTCACGGTCCAAAAAGGCGTCCGCCAGGCCCATCGCCGTATCGCATCTACCCGCCTTAAGCAAAATCCGGGCCGCCCTCGGAACAAGTTCGGGGCGAATCTCGGCCACCAACTTACGCAAACGCAAGCGTCCGTTATCCTCCGTGCCCAGACACGTAAAGCTCCGCTCGGCGGGATCCAAGCCAAAGATCGGGTAGTCGCGTACAAAGTAGGACTGGTCGACCATCGACAGCCTTACCCCGCAAGCCTCGAGTTCTGCGATATTGCCCTCGCCCATCAAAACCATGAGACATGCCACGCAAAACAGCGCATTATTGTCGAGCGAAGCCAGATCGACAAGTGCCGCGCCATATACGTTGACAATCTCGTTTTCGAGCAGACCGGCTACGTCGCCTTGGCCATACAGACCCGTCTGCAATGCCGAAACGAGCTCGGGCACGCCCTGCGTGAGCTGATAAAAGTCGAGCGATGTGCTGATCGAAAACGCCGATGCCCACGCCGAATACTCATAGGCATGCACCTTGAGCATCTGCGCATTGATCTTAACCGAATCGCCCAGCCCATGAATCAGCTGACGATTTGAAGGACGGCAGGAGATAAATACCCCTATCCCCATAGCGCGCAGGCCGCGAATCCTGTCGATGAGGTCTTCGGTATCGTGCTGATCGAGGTTTGGCACATTATCAATCGCGATAAGGGAGTGCGGTTTGTCTTTGAGTTCTTCGGTAACCACCTCGAGCTGCATAAACACCTCGCGCCCAATGGCGCGATCGGCCTCGATAATCCGCACGGGGCCTCGCGTCGGGTCGCATTTAACCTCATAGGTGTACTGCAGCAGCACCGAGGTCTTCCCAAACCCGTCGGGCGCATAAAGAACCACAATGCCGGCCTTTCGGCCCTTGGCGATAAGCTCATTCATCAAGCGTTCGCGTCGCACCATATAGCCTCCGCCCAGCGGCATCAGCTCGAGGTCGTCCATACTGCTCAAATCGTTTACCATGCCCGCTCCTCAACTCGACCGTATGGACACTGTAGCCGCAAGACCATACAAGCCGCGCTATGAATAGAGCGACCTTGTGTTTTAGGTTGTCTTTTGGTACGCAAGCGGCAAGTTTTTGTACAGCGAGGGCCGATTGTTATTAATCCCCCGACTAATCGGTCTTTAAGCAGGTAAATGAGCTTGTCAGCTTGTCCCATCTAAGCGGCAGTGTAACGCAGATGAACAAGGTTCAGCCATGTCATTCAACTCGCCTAGCACCCGCTACCGTCTACGACCTTCTAGTGGCATTTTTGCATAGAATCTGGTATAGAATGAATCAAGCTGTTGGACATCCGGCATTCGTCAAGCTTGCGGCAAGATTTTGGTCAAGTGGGCGGAAAAGGATAGCAAAAAGGCCCCCGCAAAGCGGAGGCCTTAGGCAAGGCTATGTCGAGCTGCAGGATTCGCGCTACTCGCAGAGCGAAAGGGCGGCCTCGTCGGCAACGACAACGCAGTTGGTGTGCAGCTGCAGAATCGAAGCCGGGCACTCGGGCGTAACCGGACCATAGCACATGTCATGCACGGCCTGAGCCTTGGCCTCGCCATTGGCGACGACCAGGATCATGCGGGCATACATGATGGTCTGGGTACCCATGGTGTAGGCCTGACGGGGAACATCGTCGATGCTGTCGAACAGGCGGCTGTTGGCCTGAATGGTGCTCTCGGTGAGGTCGACGCAGTGCGTACCCTTGGAGAAGTGGTCATCGGGCTCGTTGAAGCCGATGTGGCCGTTGTTGCCAATACCGAGCAGCTGCAGATCCGGGTAACCGGCCTCGGCGACGATCTTGTCGTACTCAGAGCAGGCAGCGGCGGCGTCGGGGTTGGAACCGTCGGGCACATGCGTGTTGTTCAGGTCGATGTTGATGTGATCGAAGAAGTTCTCACGCATGAAGTAGTGATAGCTCTGGGGATCGTCGTGCGAAAGGCCGCGATACTCGTCCAGGTTGTAGGTGCTGACCTCGGCAAAGTCGACGTCGCCCTTCTCGTACCAAGCAGCGAGCTGCTTGTAGGCACCGATCGGGGTGGAGCCGGTGGCAAGGCCCAGCACACAGTCGGGCTTGAGGATAACCTGCGCCGAGATGATATTGGCGGCCTTGCGGCTCATATCCTCGTAGTCTTTAGCTTTAATGATCTTCATTACGCGTCCTTTCTCGTACAAGAGAGGCAAGGCTCCCTTACAAGCACTTGCCCGCGGCCCGCGTCGGCCGCAACCAACGTGTGCGGCCACCAGGGCGAGGTCGCGTAATGTATGTGTCTCGTGTCTAACCGCGTCGAGGCCCCTGCCCGTCCACGGTGACCCAAAGCCTTTTAGCTTCGGACAAATCCCATCTTGCCACGGAGGGCGTCCTCTTTCAAGGGCGCCCTCCGTAAACGTGTTTGAATTGTAGGCTAATGGCCACGTGCACTTGCTAGCGCTCGCGAGCAACGATGAGCTGGTCCATCTCTTCGACATGCACGCCAACGGAGCCCTTGATGCTCGAGAACTCAACGGAGTTGCACACCAAGATGGGAACCGTCACATCGTAGCCCTCGGCAGCAATTGCCTCGCGATCGAACTCAATGAGTACATCGCCCTTATGGACGATGTCACCCACTTGCGCATGTACGGTAAAGTGCTTGCCCTCGAGCTGAACGGTATCCAAACCAACGTGAATGAGCACGTCCAAGCCATCGACCGTGTTAAGCGCAACGGCGTGTCCCGTGGGAAAAATAGCCTCGACCTTGGCATCAGCCGGCGCGATCACGCGCGTTCCGGTGGGCTGAATCGCCACGCCCTGGCCCAAAAGGCCGGTAGCAAACGTCTGATCGTTTACCTCGGAGAGCGGAATAACGTCACCCGAGATGGGAGCATCCAACGTAAGGACTCGACCACGCATACCAAAAGACCTTAGGACTTTAGTGAACATGCTCCCCCTCGGACATACCGATCAACCAAAATAACCTTAACAGTTTACCACTTGGCACCCGTTTTTGACCATTAGGGAAGTTCGCGCTTGACAACCTCAACGATGTCGTCGACAACGCGCTGGGTCAGCTCGTGCGTCTCGGCCTCGGCCATCACGCGGACCAGCGGCTCGGTACCGCTCGGGCGCACCAGAATGCGGCCGCGGCCGTCAAGCTCCTTCTCGGCAGCAGCAACGGCGTCCCAGATGGGCTGGCAATCGTCCAGACCAGCCTTGTTGTCGGAATGCACGTTGACGAGTACCTGCGGGTACTTCTTCATGATGCCGGCAAGATCGGTGAGGGTACGACCGGTGCGCTTGAGCACGGCCAGCAGTTGCAGAGCCGTCACCAGGCCGTCACCGGTGGTGTTGTGCTCCAGGAAGATGATGTGGCCGGACTGTTCGCCGCCGATGACGGCGCCGTCCGCGAGCATGCGCTCCAGAACGTAGCGGTCGCCCACGGCGGTCTGGACCATCTCGAAGCCCTGCTCCTTCATAGCGATGGAGAAGCCCAGATTGCACATGACGGTCGAGACGATCTCGGAGTTGGCGAGCTTGCCGCGAGCGGCGAGGTCGGAACCGCAGATAGCCAGGATGTAGTCACCGTCGATCTCGTTGCCCTCGCTGTCCACGAACAGTACGCGGTCGGCGTCGCCGTCGTGGGCCAGACCAATGTCAGCATGGGTGCGCAGCACGAGCTCGCGCAGGGGCTCGAGGTGCGTAGAGCCGCACTCGACATTGATGTCGGTGCCGCAATAATCGGTGTTGATGGCATGGACCGTGGCACCCAGGCGCTGCAGCGCGGCGGGCGTAGTCTGGCAGGAAGCACCGTGACCGCAGTCGACGGCAACGACCAGGCCATCGAGCCTCAGGCCATCGAGCGTATCGATGGCGTGGTCGACGTATGCCTTGCGAGCGTCCTTCATCTTGATGATGTGGCCCACGCCGGCACCGGTCGGCAGCGTATCGGCAGCCATGGCTTCCTCGGACATGACCCAGGCGCTGATCTCTTCCTCGACAGCATCGGGAAGCTTCATGCCCTTGCGGCTAAAGAACTTGATGCCGTTGAACTCCGGCGGATTGTGCGAAGCGGAGATGACAATGCCGCCGTCGAGCTCGTTCTGAACAGTGAGCAGTGCCACGGCAGGCGTGGGGATGACGCCGCAGCAGTGCGGACGGCCGCCCTCGGCCATAATGCCGGCGGTCAGAGCGCTCTCGAGCATGGTGCCCGAAAGGCGCGTGTCACGGCCGATGCAGATGTCCGGACCAAGAAACTTGGTCGCCGCGCGGCCCAGGCGAAACGCGAGGTCGCACGAAAGATCGGCATTGGCGACGCCACGGACGCCGTCGGTACCGAAGATGTTCTGGGGCATAGGATTGCTCCTTCCCTAGCAGGCGATATGCAACCGCCCACCCTAGTCGAAAAAGAAAAGCGGGACCCGCCGAGGAATCGGCAGGCCCCGCTTGTACATTGTATCTCGAAAGGAGATAAAACCTTAGCGCTTGGAGAACTGGGGAGCGCGGCGGGCCTTCTTGAGGCCGTACTTCTTGCGCTCGACCACGCGAGCATCGCGCGTAAGGAAACCGGCCTTCTTGAGGTCAGCACGGTAGTCGCCAGCGTTCAGAAGAGCGCGAGCGATGCCCAGGCGCAGAGCGCCGGACTGGCCGGAGATGCCGCCGCCATCGCACAGAGCGATAACGTCGAACTGACCGGCGGTGTCGGTCACCTTGAAGGGAGCAAGGGCGTTCTCAACGAGCTGATGACGGCCGAAATACTGCTCGGCGTCACGCTTGTTGATGGTCACCTTGCCGGTGCCGGGGACGAGACGGACGCGGGCGACGGCGTTCTTACGACGGCCGGTACCCTGGTAGACAACGGTGTTCTCAGCCATCTTTAAGCCTCCAGCTCAATCTTCGTGGGGTTCTGGGCAGCATGCGGATGCTCGGCACCAGCGTAGACCTTAAGCTTGGTCATCTGGGCACGGCCGAGAGTGGTCTTGGGCAGCATACCGCGAACGGCGCGCTCGATGACCTTCTCCGGGTGCTTCTCCATAGCCTGGCGGAAGCTCTCAGCCTTGAGGCCGCCGTTGTAGCCGCTGTGGCGATAATAGGTCTTCGTGTCGGCCTTGTTACCGGTAAGCTGGACCTTATCGGCGTTGATGACGACAACGAAGTCGCCGCAGTCGCTGTTGGGCGTGAACTGGGGCTTGTTCTTACCGCGCAGGATCATTGCGATCTGGGTGGCAAGACGGCCCAGGACAGCACCATCGGCGTCGACGAGAACCCAGTTGCGCTGGACCTCGCCCTGCTTGGCGTAGTGAGTCGATTTCGAAATCACTTAGACTCCTCCATGTACAGTACGTGTTGTTACAGAGATTCACGGGGCTCTGCAAGTAACCCGTCCATATTACCCCGCTCGCCGTACGAGTCAACAGGTATTTTGGCTCCGACCAGAGTTTCTGCACATGTCATCCACGAGCTGTGATTTTCCAGCTCTTGAGCTGTTGTCATTTTTTGATAGTTCGCCGTCGTTAGCGTTCAACGAACTCTTGGATTTCCGCGAGCAGGCGCTTTGCCTCCTGACGGCCCTGGATATACAGGTCCAAAAGCTTTGCCGAATCGCGCTCAACGTGGCCGACCTCGACCGGCTTTTGCGGAGCAATGACCAGCGCGCGACCCTCACGCTCATACTTCCACAGATGCATGCGCTGGATGTTATAGCGGTCGTGGCGCGTCTCGATAGCCTCGAGCAGGTAGGGGTAGTCGGCATAGCGGGCGCGCGCGGCAGGCATAAACTCGTAGGGCTTTTTCTCGTACGAGCGGTCCTGCGTGACAATGACAACCGCGCGATCGAAGCCCGCCTCCTCCAGCACGTGCTCGATGGGGACCGAATCGGCTACGCCACCATCGACGTATTTGTGCCCGTCAATCTCGACCGGCGGCGTCACCAGCGGCAGCGACGTCGATGCGCGCACGGCGTCGAGGTCGAGCACGGCGCTTTTGACCGGCAGGTACGTGGCGGTTCCAAAGAGCATGTCCGTCGCGACGGCGTACATCTCGATGGGGCTCGCGTCGAACGTCTCGTTGTCAAAGGGATCCAGGCGGTCCTGGACATCGTTGAAGATAAAGTCGTAGCCGACGATGGATCCCGTGGACGCAAACGATGCGGCGCCCATGAAGCGATTGTCGTTGCAGAAAGCCAGGTTGATGCGGTTGGCACGGCCGATCTGGTGCGACTTGTAGTTCACGCCGTTGAGGGCACCTGCCGATACGCCATATACCGCCGGAATCTCGACGCCAGCCTCCATGAGAACGTCGAGCACGCCCGCAGTAAACTGCCCGCGAAAACTACCACCCTCCAAGACGAGCGCGACCTTGCCGGCGTTCTTTGCCTTATCTTCTGCAGTCATATTGACCTCCTGCGATTGCGTTTTGGCCTTCTTCTACCCAGTTTTGGGATGGCGAGCGCATGGGTTTTTCGAGGCGGCAGGTGAAGCGGAAAGTGTGTCCCAGTTTGAGGCGGGATTCCGGGATGCGCTTTCCGCTTGATGTGCCATCCGGAAACTACGTCCCAGTCTGAGCGCGGATTCCGGGACGCACTTTCCGCCAACAACCCATCCGGAAAATGCATCCCATTCTGAGCCGATATTCTGGGATGCAGTTTCCGCTTGAGGCGCCGTCCGGAAACTACGTCCCAGTCTGAGCGCGGATTCCGGGACGTGCTTTCCGCCTGGGCTGCCATTGGGGAAAGCGCGTCTCACCCTTCGTTGATGCGGCGTTTTCTTTACGCCCGCGCCCTGCACAGAGTTCGATTCTCCGCGGGTGGGGGGGATCCGTTGATGCGGCGCATGGCAAGCTGAGATTCGATAACATCGCATCTATATAGGGTTGAGGCTTTGCGCGGAGAATCCGCGTATTTGCTTCGCAAATACGCACCGGCTTCGGCCGCCTGCCGGCGTCCTCGCCCGCTCGCTACAAACGCTCGCGCCCTGCACAGAGTTCGATTCTCCGCGGTACGGACTAGAAATAAAAAGGCAGGTAGATACGAATATCTACCTGCCTGTTGCTTATGGTGGAGGCGCGGAGAATCGAACTCCGGTCCACGAAAGCCCCCTGATTGGCATCTCCAAGCTCAGTCGCTGGTTTAGTCTCGGACGCTTTGCGCGCAGCGACACGCTCGCGGCGTCCTAACCGGTTCGGTCTTAGCCTGCGCCATACCGATTACGTGCGCAGGAGCATTCCCCTAACATGACGTCGCGCCGGTGTCGGGGAAATCACCGGGTTGACGCGCCGCTATAAACTAAGCAGCGAGAGCCATAGGCTCAAAAGAAGAGTTGTTGTCAATTCAATTTGACGGTACCCCTGTTTAACGAGGCGAGGAGACCTCGGCTTGCTTCCTCTCTCAGAGCTATCGTGTCGAAACCAGTCGCCCCCGAATGTTGGGAAAGTCTGGATGGTATCAGGCCTGCAAACACCCGATAACCGTCGACTTTTCAAGGAACACGCGGGGCGAGCCCCGCTCGTGGATAGCTATCTTACCACGTTCTAAAGGCAGACAGCTGTTCTATGCACGAGCTGTGAAGACCCCAATGTGCGCCGCACTTCGCACTTTTGCTACCGATCGCGTCACGTATATTTTCGCCAAGCAAAATTGCCCCGTCGAAAGGACCGTTATGGATACCAAACAGCAACTCGTCAATGCCCTCGCAGGCCTGGGTTCAACCATTACCGAAGCTATGGATGTCATCGAAGGCTTTGTCCCCTGCGGACATCCCGCCCTCACGGTTTCGAACGCCCTTGTTGCGCTGGACGCTGACGATGATGCAGCTCTCGCCCAGCAGCTTGAGACCGTCGAGGGCTTTATCGACCACGTGAGTGAAAACCGCGGCGTGGCCGCCTACCACGGCATCGAGGTCGAGCTCGCGGGTCCCAAAGCCGATCTGCTCGCAGCAATCCGCGAGGTAGGCGCCCTTATGCAGACTGCAGGCGTCAAGAACACCCAGGTCAACGAGTGGGTCTACCGCAGTCTGGCAGCACTCGACAGCTCCGACGAAAAGGCAGCCGAAAAGCTCGCAGAAAGCCCCGCCATTAAGGCCGAGCTTTTGTAAATAGCAGACGCGGGTCCCTTGGCGCATCGTCGTCCAAGAGGTCCGCAAACAGTTCGCGTCAACCGATAGCCGCGCCGCCGCGTTCGGCCAAAGCAAGAATCGGCATCATTTGACGCGGGGTCTTTGCTGCAAGATCGGCATGTTCGAGCAGCTTGCGATCGTTAGTTACCAAGTAATCGACCTGGGCGCGTTTGCATGCGGCGAGTACCAAGTTGTCCTCGTAATCGCGATGGAGCGCTAAGTATTTGTCGGCCAGCCAAAGGTCCGACGCATCTGCACCCACGGCCGTGGCGTTTTCGGTCATGTTCCGCACAAACACCAACGCCGCATCGCCAATCGCGCGGGCAGACGCCTCGTCGAGCGCTCCCCCGCTGGCAAAAACGCTACGCTTCAGCTCGTGTTGGACAACGTACAGCACGTCCTTGGCGATATGGACCGGAAAGAACAGCAACGCCCCCGTCTCCGTCGCCTGCCCAATAAACGCACGCGCGGCAAGCGACTCGGCATGGTCGACGCAAAACGAATCAACCCATACGTTGGCGTCCACCATGATCTTGAGAGGCGCCCCACTCACTGGATCATCCCCTTTTGGCGATAATGCTCATCCATGGCTTCGGAATAGATTGCGTCCCAATCGCGATCGTCGGATACGGGCGACACAGCGATACCCAAATCTGCATAAAGCCGGTCTGCCGCTGCCCACGACGCGGCAAACGGAGTATCGTGCGCGACGGTCTGTTGCCGGCCATCAACGGCAGACAGTACTTCCTCACACTGCCCGCCACCCTGCGCGACCTTGGCCACGACCTTTTTGATGAGCTCGGGCAGTGACCCGCCCGAAAGCTGTAGCGCTTCCTCGGCGCGCTCTTTAACCGAGCGATCTACGCGAACATTCACCTGCGCCATGCCGCTAACAGCACCCACGTTGATCCCGCTCCCTTCAATTGCTAGCACCGCTATCAACACTATATAGAGAAGCTAGTAGATGGTCAAACGCAAAAGGCCTGCGTCCGGACGACACCGATGCCGTCTGGGCGCAGGCCAGATAACGTGGGCGAACACGTCCGCTAGCGCAGGTAAGCCTTTGCGTTGCCCAGGCTGTAGGCGATCGTTGAGCCGTTGTGCAGCAGCGACGACGCCTGCGGAGTAATCATGCCGGTAATACCCAATGCCAACAGCGCCGAGTTGGTGAGCATCACCTTGGAATACGAACTCGTCAGACGGTCGATAAGCCCCTGACTCATGCGGCGCAGGCGCACGATCGCGGCGAGATCTGTATCGGTCAGGATGATATCGGCGACCTCCTTGGCGATGTCGCTTCCACCGCCCATTGCCAGCCCCACGTCGGCCAAACCGAGTGCCGGCGAATCGTTGACGCCGTCGCCCACCATGGCAACGTGGCGCCCCTCGCCCTTAATGCGCTCAACATACGCGTACTTGTCCTCGGGCAGCAGCTCGGCCTTAAACTCGTCGACACCCGCCTCGCGAGCAATGCGCTCGGCCGTGCGCTCCGAGTCGCCCGTGAGCATGACCACGTGCTTAACGCCCAACGCGTGCAGGTCGGCGATGGCCTCGCGAACCCCGGGCTTAAGCGGGTCCTCGATACCGAGCACGCCCACAACGGTGCCATCGACCGCCAGGTACAGCGGCGACAGCCCCTGCATCTGGGACTCGATTTGCTCCTTAATGTCGGACTCGAGCTGCGCGCTCTCATCCTCAAATACAAAGTGCGCGGAACCGATGATGGCGCGACGCCCTTCAATGGACGAAGCGATGCCGTGCGCCACGATGTACTCGACGGCGGCATGGCGCTCGCGGTGCTCGAGCCCGCGCTCGCGGGCGGCGTTGACCACGGCACGCGCCACCGGATGCGGAAAATGCTCCTCCAAGCAAGCGGAAAGGCGCAGGATCTCGTCCTCGCTCCAACCATCGGTGGTGAGCACGCAGGCAAGACGCGGCTGCGCCTCGGTAAGCGTGCCGGTCTTATCAAACACAATGGTGTCGGCCTTGGCAAACGACTCAAAGTACTTGGCGCCCTTGACCATAACACCCATCTTGGCAGCATCGCTCATGGCAGTCATGACGGCGACGGAACCCGTGAGCTTGAGTGCGCACGAGTAGTCGACCATCAGTGCCGCCGAGGTCTTGATGAGGCTGCGGGTGGTAAGCGCAACCAGGCCCGCGAGCAGGAAGTTCCACGGGACGATCTTGTTGGCGAGGTCTTCCATGTGCGACTGGCCCTCGGACTTGAGCGAATCGGCCGTCTGCACGAGCGAGACGATCGAGCGGAGCTTGGTCTGCGCCGTGTTGGCGCGCACGCGCACCAAGATGCTGCCGTCTTCCACGACGGTACCGGCGAACACATCGTCGCCCACGCTGCGCTCGACGGCCAGCGGCTCGCCGGTCAGGGTCGCCTGGTTGACCATAGCGCTCCCCTGCTCGACAACACCGTCGATGCAAATGGACATGCCAGTGCGCACGGCGACCAAATCGCCGGGCTCGAGCTCGGTCGCGGCAACGCTTACCTCGGTGTCGCCGACAACCTTTTGCGCCTTGTCGGGCACATCGAGCAGCGAGTTGATGAGCTCGTTTTCGCTCATGGCGCGAGTGTAGTCCTCGAGCAGCTCGCCCACGTTGAGCAAGAACATTGTCTGGCCCGCGGTGTCGACATCACGCTTGACGAACGAAATGCCGATGGCCGAAGCGTCGAGCACAGGAACGGTCAGGCGCGGCTGTGCCAGCTCATGAAGGGCAGCGCGCAAAAATGCCATGTAACCGGCCACGACAAACACCGCACGCAGAGGCGTCGGCAAGAACCAACGGCGCGCGTAGTGGGCGCCGATAAGTGTGGCAAGATCCATGACGAGCTTGTGCTTGCGTGGCTCAAGCTGCATCACGTAGCCCGACTTGGCATCGGCGATAGCTTGAGCATCGAGCGCGCCCAAGGCATCGAGCACGCTCGCGCGGCGCGGCTCGTCGTACTCCAGCGCCATCTGGCCAATGCGGCCATACACGCGCACCTTGCGCACGCCATCGATGTCGCCGCCAAGCTTTAGAAGCGCATCGAGATCGCTCTCTGGCACAGGACCCGCCAACTGAAGGCGGGTCCTGCCAGGGATCTCGCTAATAATCGAGAATCTCATAGTTTGTGCCTGGGAGCGCTACTCGGCTGCCTCGTCAGCAGCGGCCTCGCTCTGGGTGATGTAAGCAGCCTCGGCAACCATGTCGTCGACATTAGCCTTGGCCTGCTCGACCATGTCCTGGTAGCCGTTCTTGATGCGCATGCCGCACGCGATACCCTGCACGCAGGCATTCTTTACCGGAGCGCTGGTAAGCAGCTTGATGCCGGCCGTGCCAAGCAGAAAACCGCCACCGACAAGCAGGGTGTTAAACGTCGACTTCTTCATGTTGCTTCTCCCTTTTGCCGCACAAGCGCGGCATGGTGCCTTAGCACCCGAGTTCATTAGTTTGCTCGAGCACGCTTTGAGACTAGTTTAGTCGAACTATTATGGTCAACCAAAGTTAACCTTTGGAAATCTTGGTCCCCTTTCCTATAGCCGCCAGGCAGCCGCTTCCTTTTGCAGCGCAACCATGCGGGCGAATTCTCCACCTGCCGCCTTGAGCTGTGCCGGAGTGCCCTGCTCGGCAACCACACCATCCTTGAGCACAACGATTTTGTCGGCATTTTCCACCGTACGCATACGGTGGGCAATAACGATAACCGTCTTACCTGCGAGCAGACGGGAGAGTGCCTGCTGTACCACGGTCTCGTTCTCCACGTCCAAGCTCGCCGTCGCCTCGTCCAACAGCACGATGGGCGCATCTTTGAGCAGCGCGCGGGCGATAGAGATGCGCTGGCGCTCACCGCCGGACAGCTTGGAGCCGTTCTCGCCGATCATGGTGTCGTAGCCCTGCGGCATGCGGTTCACGAACTCGTCGCAGTTGGCGGCACGCGCGGCCGCAAGCACTTCCTCATCGGTGGCATCACGACGCCCGAGGCGGATGTTTCCCATCACCGTGTCGTCAAAGAGCAGCACGTCTTGGAACACAATGGCGTAGTCGCGCAGCAGCACCTCGGGATCCACGCTCGCAACATCCACGCCACCCACGGTGACCGTGCCTTCGGTGGCATCCCAAAAGCGCGCGGCCAGGCGGCTCACCGTAGACTTACCGGAACCCGAAGGACCGACCAGCGCCGTGACCTCGCCTTCCTTGGCGGTAAAGCTCACATCGGTAAGAACTTTCTCGCCGGCGCGGCCGTCCTCGCCCGCACCATAGCCAAATGCCACGTGATCGAACACCACATCGTGGCCCGCGGGCTCAAATTTCTCGCTGCCCCGCGCCACAGGCTCTTCCATGATGGAACGCATACGCTTGGCAGACGACTCGGCGGCAAACAGCTCGGACACCAGCATCAACGCCTGGTCAAAAGGCGCATAGATGCGGCTCACCATAAGCAGGAAGGCAAACATCACCAAAAAGTCGACCCGCCCCGAGGTAACCATCGCGGCGCCCGTTACCAGCGTGGAAGCGATCCCCAGACGCAAAATGACAAAGGCGGAGTTGACCAAAAGCCCGTTAACGAGTTCTCCCTTAGTGGTCTCGCGCTCCTCGGCATCAATCACGGCGCCGAGTCCCTCAAGATAATAGGCCTCCTGGTTGGTGGCGCGGATCTCGCGCACACAATCGAGCGTCTCCTGTATCGCCTCAGTGACTTTGACCTTCTCGGCGCGAACACGGTCGAACACCGGGACCATGGGGCCGCGTGTTAGATACAGCACGGCAAAGGCCACGGGAACGCTCCAAAACGCCGCGATCGCCAGCTGCCAGCAAAAGAACAGCGACGCCACAAATACAACGGCGCTTGCGATGATGGCACCCCAAAGCTCTCCCAGCACGTGGCTGTAGGCATGCTCCATGGTCTGGACGTCGCCCATGATGGTCTCGGTTAAATCTGCCAGATCACGACGGCCAAAAAACGACAGCGGCAGTTTGCGCAAGCGCTCGGCAATCTCCATACGCTGCTTGCCGCACTCCTCGTAAAAAATGCAGTAGGTGTAGTAATACTGCTGCCAGTTAGAGGCAAAGAGCAACACGAAAAAGACCAGGAGGCCGCCCACGATCGGCAGGGCATCTGGCAGGTCGGCGCCGGTGGCGAGATGTTCGACAAAACCGGCCATGACCAGGAACAAAAAGCCCATGCCGGCCATGGTAATGAGATTGGTAAGCGTGGTCCAGAAAATGCCGCGTTTTACGCCGGCGACGCCTTTATCGGATAGGAAATACTTCTTTTGGAATGAGGCGAACATTTAGGCCTCGCCTCCCTTCGTGACGGCAGCATCCGCGGTCGCTGCAGTGATTTTCCAGCTCGCGGCCTGTTCGTATTCGGCCCACATCTTGGCATATAGACCCTCTTGGGACAGCAACTCGGCATGGGTACCCGACTCCTGCACGCTGCCCTGGTTGAGCACCACGATTTGGTCTGCGCCCACTACAGTCGAGAGTCGGTGCGCAATCATAATGACCGTGCGACCCGCCGCCAGCTTGCTAAAGGCGCGCTGGATGAGCGCCTCGTTCTCGGGGTCGGCAAACGCCGTGGCCTCATCGAGCACCACGATAGGCGCGTCTTTAAGGATCGCACGGGCAAGTGCCACGCGCTGGACCTCGCCGCCCGAAAGATATGCTCCGCCGGCACCGAGCATGGTATTGATGCCCTGTGGGAGCTTGGCCACAATGTCGTCGCACTGAGCTGCGGAGAGGGCCGCACGCACTTCGTCGTCAGTGGCCGTAGGCTTGGAGGCGCGAACGTTATCGGCAAGTGTTTGCCGGAACAGCTGGTTGGTCTGGAACACGAAGGCGACTTGGTCCATAAGCTCGTGCGGATCCATATCGCGAACGTCCACACCACCTACAAGCACTCGACCCGAAGAGACATCCCAAAAACGCGGGATCAGGCTTGCACAGGTTGACTTACCGCCACCTGAAGGGCCCACCAGGGCGAGGGTGCTACCAGCGGGAACGCTGAAACTTACATGGCTAACGGCAGGTGCTTCGGCACCCTCGTACGTAAAGCTCACGTCCTCAAATCGCACGTCGCCGCTGGCAGGGTGTTTGGGTCGGGCGGGCACGGAGAGCTGCTTGGAATCCATGATGCTTCGGATGCGAGCCAGCGAATCGGCACTCATCTGAGAGGCCTCGCCCACAAACATGAGCTTGGTCATGGCCGTCGGTACCACGGCCGAAAATATCGCGTAAAACGTGAAGTTGGCCATAAAATGCGCGAAGTCCGTCTCGCCCGGCGCCAACAGCAACGCCACGGGCAACAGGAATGCCACAAGACCATTGAGCGCGGTAAGGTTGAGTACCTGCGGACCTCGACAGAACGTGCCCGCATAGTTTTGTGCCATGTCGGCGTATTCGGCGATCGCATCGTGGAAGGCCTTAAAGGAGTAGACCGTCTGCTGAAACACCTTGACAACGGGGATGCCACGTACGTATTCGGTGCCGGTCTTGTTCATCTTGACCAGCGCTCCCATGTAGGCCTTCATGAACTCGGCGCCTTTGCCGCTCATCATGGTGGCCATGGCGCCAAACGAAACGACGACCGAGATAAGGCATGCCGCCCCCAAACGCCAATCGAGCGCGAAAAGCAGCACGAGCAAGCCCACGACCATGGCGGCGGCGCCTGCGATATCGGGCAGCATGTGTGCGAGCAAAGTCTCGGTGGAGGCGGCACATCCGTCTACAACACGACGCAGCTCACCGGTGGCGTGCGTGTCAAAGTAGCCAAGCGGCAGCTTAAGCAGGTGCTCGCTCGTAGTTTTGCGAATATTGGATGCGCAGCGAAACGCAGACAGGTGCGTGCACATGAGCCCCACGAAATAAGCTACGATGCTTGCCAGGGCAAAACCCACGGCCCACCAGCCATACATCGCGATATCGGTGGCTTCGCTCCAGTTAGGTGCCACGGCGATCAGATTGCGTGCGACAAGCCAAATGCACACGAACGGGCCAAAGCTCAGCAGCTGCGAGAGCGCCGAGAGCGCCATGCCCAAATAAGTTAGGAATTTACGGTCGCCGGCATATGCAAGCAGCTCGCCGATACCGCCGCCTTCCCTTTTTGATCCCTTTGCCATGAGGTTCCTTTCTAACGGCTTGAGAGTTAACCTTAATCAACTTATCATTGGCATGTTAGCCATGGCTCACAATCAACCGAGCTGTGGACGTTTCTGCAAAGGAAAGGGACGCTTTTGCAAATGCGGCGGGCAGCGACCGACATAACCGAGCTCTACGCACCGCAGTTTGAGCAGTTTGGCCTGGAGCTTACCGGCAAGGGCGCCGTCTTTACCGGCGAGGTGGCAAACGATCGGGCGCACGGACGCGCATGGATCATGCCTCTCTCCCCTGCCTGCATTGTCATGGAGCATTTCATCACCCCGACGCACGATATGTACCTGGCCGAATACACACCCGAGCCGTACGCCTGCGTGAGCGAAGTCAGCGCGCCCACACTTACATGCATGCCCGAGACTGGCATAACGCCCGCGAACCTCAAACCATCGCATGGACCGTGGCCAAACAATGCCGTTTGCAGCTTTATCCAAGATAACTGTGGCGAGGAATTAAGCCCGCTGTTTGCGGGGGAACTTTATCACTCGCGCTCGGTGCTCTTTTTGCCTGGATATTTTGACGAACTGGAGCACCGCTATCCCACCGAGTTCGCGGGAACCTTTGAGGCGTTTGCCGAGCCATGGCACGAGGAAGCGACGTCTGCGATCTGCCACACGCTGCGCCGGATTAACGAGGACCGCGCCCGCACCGTAGGCGGACACGTCTATATGCAGGGCATCGTGGAGACCATGGTCGCGGAGCTCGCCTGTTCGCGCGCGGCCCACAAGCAGGCGCGGCAGGCGGCAGACACACACGTCAGCATAACCATTGCCGAAGAAGCAACGGCAATGATTGAGCGCGCGCTCGACAAAGGCAGACGTGTGGGTATCAACGAGGTGGCCGAGAGGCTCTACACAAGCCGCTCCAAACTATGCGCCACCTTTAAGGCCCAAACCGGCGAGTCCCTGGGCGCCTACATTCGCAGACGCCGTATGGAGCGAGCGCAGGACCTTTTGGCAGATAGCGCGCTCACGATAGCGCAGGTGGCAGAGCGTCTAGGCTACCCTCAGCAGGCCGCCTTCGCCCAAGCCTTCAAGCAATACACCGGCATGACACCCACGGCTTGGCGAAGCAAGCATCGCTAAGGCCCAAGCTCCCTGGCCGTAACGGAGCGATTAATTAGCCGCCGCCCGTCAGCTCACCCAGGATCTAAACGTCAAGATGCGCACAATCAAGCGCCTTTTTGATAAGAGGGACAGATCGATCAGCCAAATACAACGGAATGTTGAGCACCCCGTCGTCGAGCTTTAGGTTCTTAAGTGAGTAGCGGACCCTCAATGGAGTCGTCTCCGCATGCTTGTCGGCATAGTACTTAAGGCTCTTGGAATGAACGACCTCTCCCGATTTGACCTCGACGGGAACGATTTCGTTTCCGACTTGAATCAAAAAATCGACTTCGTGCTTCGGCTTCTCGTTTGTCCAATAACGCGGAGCAGCATCTAACTGTGAAAGTAATGCCTGAAGCACATAGTTCTCGGCGAACGAACCTTTGAACTCCGAAAATAGCGCATCCGAGATGGCAAAAGCGGACGCATCCAGCCTTGCCATGCGGCGCAGCAAGCCGACATCAAGACAGTAGACTTTAAATGCCTTGAGGTCATCGTACGCAGAGAGCGGCACACCACCGGCAGCATTAAGGCGAACCGCCGTGATGAGCCCAGCATCGGCAAGCCATTCCAGAGCATCCTCGTATTCTCGAGCACGAGCCCCCTCGCGCACCGCACCCCAAACGAACTTTTTGTTCTCGCGCGCCAACTGAGTTGGAATCGAGTTCCATATTTGCGAAAGCTTGGCGAACTGCGCACGGCCACCATGCTTGGCAAAATCGCGCTCGTAGGAATCCAAGAGATCAGACAACACCTTATCGACCTGAACGATATCGCCCGTCTCCGCCCACCGGCCAAGAGCCTCTGGCATGCCGCCGCATGCAAAATAACGACGAAGATGCTCGACGAGACGGACATGGAAGAAATCGGGCACTGTCTCGATCTGATCCAGGCCGCCAAGGTATTCGTCGTAGTTTGCAGCGCCCTCGGCTTTCAGAAACTCGGAAAAGCTCATGGGGCGCATCTCCATGAACTCGACCTTTCCCACCGGAAAAGCGCTGGTCTCACGGGACAAGCGAACGCCCAACAAAGACCCTGCGCATGCGACGTGATACTCGGGGGCCTCGTCACAGAAGTATTTAAGGGCGCCGACTGCAGGAGGACAATCCTGGATCTCATCAATAATAAGCAGCGTCTCGCCGGGTTCGATAGGCTGTCCAAGTGCCAGGGAAAGATTTGAGATGATCCGTCGAGGATCGCGCGTACCTTCGAAAAACTGAGCGTACTCGCTCTGTACCCCAGGTGACGGCTCCTCGAGCGTCAGATACACATAATTGATGTACGAGGTTCGGCCGAACTCCTTAAGCGCCCACGTCTTTCCAACCTGGCGCGCCCCCTTAAGGATAAGCGGCTTACGATATTCTGACGCTTTCCAAGCGTTAAGCTTGGCAATGATATCTCGCTGCATGGCCGAACCTCCCGCAAAGAAACTTCCGTAAACGTGATATTTCCCACATTTTACCCTAGGTAAAACGTGACATTTATCACATTTACGGAAGTTTTAAGCTCATTTCGCCACACTTTCATCACATTGAAAAGGCGGAGGCGCATTTTGCGCCTCCGCCACCATCTTTCCTATCAGCCCGCCTGACCCGAACGGCCGAGTCGTCACGGAACCGAGGGGCCGGGCGCAGGGCCTTGCCTCTCAATGAGTTCCCCTCAAAACAATGGGCGTGCCAACGGCGCGTCCATTCACTCTATTCCATTCAGCTCGCCTGACCCGAACGGCCGAGTCGTCTGGCCGGGGAAGCCCCGAGTCGCCGGGGTGTTTGCTCCAAATGAGTTCCGCATGCAAAGAAGGCCACTAAATGTGGCCTTCGTCTTGCATAGGACTGTTTGAAATTTGGAGGAAACACCCCGGCGACTCGGGGCTTCCCCGGCCTCGCAGCTACGAGAGCGACGTTCTCAGCAACTCGTTGAAGAGCTTCGGATTGCCCTTGCCGCGGCTCGCCTTCATGCACTGGCCCACCAAAAAGCCGATGACCTTCTGGTTGCCGTCACGATACTGCTGCGCCTGATCGGCACAGTTTGCCAGCACCTCGTCCACGATCGGCTGCAGCGCGCCGGCATCGCTCACCTGACGCATACCGCGCTCGTCGACGATCTTGTTGGGATCGTCGCCGGTCTGAGCCATGGCCTCAAAGACCTCGTGTGCCTGGTTGGAGCTGATGGCATCGGTCGCCAGCAGCTTAGCAAGGGCTGCCACCTGAGCCGGCGCGATGCCGGACTCGGCCAGCGAGACGCCGGCGCCCTTAAGGTAGGCGATCATCTCGTTGACCAGCAAGTTTGCGACCGTCTGGGCCTCCTTGCCAGCCATACCGGCAGCGGCCGCCTCAAAGAACTCGGCAAACTCCGGGTCGCCGGCAATCTGCTCGGCGTCCGCCGCCTTAATGCCAAAGTCGGCCTCAAAACGGACGCGCTTGGCATCGGGCAGCTCGGGAATCTCGCCACGGCAGCGGTCGATGAACTCGTCGTCCAGATCGAACGGCGCCAGGTCGGGGTCGGGGAACAGGCGATAGTCGTCGGCCGTCTCCTTCACACGCATGACCACGGTGCGCTTGCGGCTGGGCTCCCAGTGGCGGGTCTCCTGGTAGATGATGCCGCCCTCCTCGAGCACCTCGGCCTGGCGGCAGATCTCGTAGGCAAGGCCGTCGTGCAAGCTCTTGAACGAATTGAGGTTCTTGAGCTCGGTCTTGGTGCCCAGCTTGGTCTCTCCGCGGCGGCGCAGCGACACGTTGCCGTCGCAGCGCATGGAACCCTTCTCCATGGAGCAGTCCGAAATGCCCAGCGTCACAAAGATGCGACGGAGCTTCTCCATAAACAGGCGGGCCTCCTCGGGCGTGCGCAGGTCGGGCTCGGTAACGAGCTCGATGAGCGGCGTACCGCAGCGGTTGTAGTCGACGAGCGACTCGGCCGCGGCGGTGATGCGGCCCTCGGCGCCGCCCACGTGCACCATCTTGGCGGCGTCCTCCTCCATGTGGATGCGCAGGATGCGAATGGGCACCGTGTAGGAACCGTCCTCGCGACGCTCGGGCATCTGCAGGTTGGACGCGTCGTAGCTGGCCAGGTGACCGGCACGCTGGTTGCCCTCGCGCATGGCCGACGTCATGGATGTGGACAGGCCCTCGGCGTTGGCCGAGGCGCTCGCCAGGCTCTGGGCCTCGGCCTCGCCAAACGCGCAGTCGGGGCGCTCGGCGGCACCGCGACCGGTCACGTCCAGGTCCAGGTGGCCGTACATGGCAAAGGCGACCGGGCCCTGCGTGGTCTGGAAGTTTTTGGCCATGTCGGGATAAAAGTAGTGCTTGCGGTAGAACATCGAGTGGCGCTGAATCTCGCAGTTGGTGGCGAGACCGGCTTTGACGATGCTCTCGATGGCGCGCTTGTTGGGCACCGGCAGGGCGCCGGGCAGGCCCAGGCACACCGGGCACACGTTGGCGTTGGGCTCGTCATCGTGGCTGAGCTTGCAGTTGCAGAACATCTTGGTATCGAGTGCGGTGAGCTCGGTATGGATCTCCAGGCCGATCACGGCCTCCCAATCCTGCAGGACCTCGGAAAGCTCCTTCATTACAGCTCGCCTCCCTTCCCGGCAAAATCGGGCGCGACGGAAAGCGCGGGCGCACCCGTGGCGGTATCGGCAAAGCCGCGCTCCAGGGCGCGAGCAAACGTGAGCAGCTGACGGTCCTTAAAGGCCGGACCCACCAGCTGGGCAGAAACGGGCAGCTGAGTATCCTCGCCCAGGCCCAGCGGCACCGAGATGCCACCGTTGCCACAAATGTTGAGCGAGATGGTGTACAGGTCGGAGAGGTACATCTGCGTGGGGTCGCTAATCTCGCCAAACTTAAAGGCCGTGCGCGGCGAGGCGGGCATGAGGATGGTGTCCACCTTGGCATACGCGGCGTCGTAGTCCTGCGTGATGAGCGTGCGGGCCTTTTGCGCAGCGTAGTAGTACTTGTCGTACACGCCCGAGCTCAGCAGGTAGGCGCCGAGCATCTGACGGCGCTTGGCCTCGGCGCCAAAGCCGTGGGCGCGCGAAAGCGAGCTCTGGTCGGACAGGTTGGCGCAGCCCTCCTCCTGGTAGCCGTAGCGAATGCCGTCGAAGCGGGCCAGGTTGGAGAACGCCTCGGCCGGGCCGATGACGTAGTAGGCAGCGATAGCGGCGTCCAGGTGCGGCAGGTCGACCTCGACCAGCTCGGCACCCTGGTTCTGCAACTCCTGGGCAGCGCGCTGAACAGCGGCCTTGACCTCGGGCGTCAGGCCCTCGGCCTCCATAAACGCAGGGATAATGCCCACGCGCTTGCCCTCGATGCTGTCGTTGAGATGCTCGGTAAAGTCGACGGCGCAATCCTGGCTGGTGCAGTCGTACGGATCGTGGCCCGCGCCGGTAAGCGCGTTCATGGCCAGCGCGACATCCTCGACCGTGCGGCCAAAGGGTCCCACCTGGTCGAGCGACGAGCCAAAGGCAACCACGCCGTAACGGCTCACGGCGCCATACGTGGGCTTAAAGCCCACCACGCCGCACAGCGACGCCGGCTGGCGAATGGAGCCGCCGGTGTCCGAGCCCAGCGAGAGCGCGACCTCGCCCGCGGCGACGGCGGCAGCGGAGCCGCCCGAGGAGCCGCCGGGCACGCGCTCGGTATCCCAAGGGTTGTTGGTGCGGTGGAAGGCCGAGCTCTCAGTAGAGCTACCGAAGGCAAACTCGTCCATGTTGGCCTTGCCCATGGGCAGGCAGCCGGCATCGAACATGCGCTGGACGCAGGTGGCGGTGTAGACGCTCTGGTAGTCCCCAAGCATGCGGGAAGCGCAGGTGGTGCGCGTGCCCACAAGGTTCATGTTGTCCTTAATGGCCAGCGGCACGCCCGCGAGCGGGGGCAGCGGCTTGCCTGCGGCACGGTCGGCATCCACGCGCGCGGCGGCCTCGAGCGCAAGCTCGGGCGCCACCTGCAGGAATGCCTGGACCCCACCTTCGCGCGCCTCGATGGCGGCAAGGGAGGCCTGGGCCACCTCGGTAGCGGTAAAGTCGCCGGCGGCAACGCCTGCGGCGATCTGGGCGGCGGTAAGGGAATCGAAGCTTAGCGCCATTACTCGCTCTCCCCCTCTCCCAAAATGGACGGCACGCGGAAGTAGCGGTCGCGCGCGCTGCCGGCGTTTTCGAGCGCGACGTCGAGCGGCAGGTCGCGCTCGGGCTCGCGCAGGTCGTCGCCCATCACGTTGGACAGGCTTCCGATGGGATGGAACGTGGGCTCCACGTCGGGCAGGTCATATTGCAAGACGGGCTCGAGCATCTGGACGGCGTCGTTCATGTAGGACGTCATCTGGGTGAGCTCGTCATCGGTCAGTGCGATCTTTGCGTACTCGGCGATGCCGCGCACGTCTTTCTCGCTGAGTGCCATGGGCGCTCCCTTCCGCATAACAGTTAAACCGCTCTAGTATACAGGGCAAGGGCGCCTTGGAGCAGGCGCTTTACCCAAATGCAGCGAAAACGTAACGAGGGCGGCGGGCTGGCAGGCGGCGGGCCGGCGGTTCTGCGGCGAAACCGCACCGTCCACAGCGAAAACTGTCTCGCCCGCAACGAAAACCGTCCCGCCCACAACGAAAACCATCACAACATTCGACGTTTTTCGTCAAAATCGCGATTTTCATCGAATGTTGTGATGGTTTGGAAGCCCCGACCGCCACAAAAGTGCTTGTCCCCACCGTGGCGGTTCTGGAGAATGTCCTATGCCGAGGCCTTGGCCTTGCGGCGCTTGCGGACCGTGTGGATCACCACGTCCAGCAGCAACAGTAGGATGGCCACAACCACGATGAGCACGGCGAACTCGCGCTTGCCCCAGTGGCGGCCGGCCAGCGACTTTTGCTTGTCGACGTTCTTCTTGTTGTACTTGGTGCGCACGCAATGCACCAGCAGGCGATGGTCGTTCACGCCGTAGGGCGTGCAGGTGACGAGCGTCACCTTGTCGGCGCCGGGCTCGATGGTCAGCGACTCCATCTCCTCGGGCAGCACCACCTCGGAGTCCACCATCTTGTAGGCGAGCGTCTTGTTCATGGTGTGCAGCAGCACCAGGTCGCCGGGCTCCAGCGAGTGGATGTCGTCGAACATGCTCAGGTTGCGCATGCCCGAGTGCGCGGTGAGCACGCAATGCGTCGAGGTGCCGCCCACCGGCAGACTCGTGCCCTCCAGGTGGCCGACGCCTGCCATAAGGACCTCCTCGCTCGTGCCGTGGTAGATAGGCATGCTCACGTCGATGGAGGGGATCTCGACCCAGCTCATCATGGGGTCGCGATCAAAGATGAGCTGCTGGGCGTAGGGCTCGATCTGGTCGGCGGGAAGCTCGGTGGCCTCGCCCGCCAGCTGCTCGTTAAAGGAGCGCGCCTGGAGCAGAATGCGCTCGCGCTCCTCTTCCGACAGCGCGTCCACGGTGCTGGACACGCTGCTGATCTGGTTGAACACGCCCGAGGCCTCGAGCCGGTCCAAGATCCACGGCCAGGTCATAAGGCCCACGCCGATAAGGATGATGACGATGGTGATGAGCCGGTCGGCCCAGCGCGGCAGTCGCTTGCGACGACGTTTGCCTGCCTTTTCTAAATGCTTGGCGCTCTTCACCACCGCACATCGCCTCCAATGATGTCTAAACAAATAATAGCCGATTAGCGAGCCCCAAGTGCCACCACTCGAACAATGGGGTCAGACTGCATTGCCCGGTCAGGCATGGGCCCGTATTTGAGTTTTCAAAATATCTCGGATCAACAGAGCTATTCGGGATACAATGTCTATAGGAAACGACGCACCCCGCGTAAATGAATGAGAGCGCGGGCGGCCTAGTTTTCTGGTTTTGTTAAATGCCCGGGATCCGACCCCCGGGCATTCTTATTTGCGCTTGTTGCGGCGCAAATGCCTTCTACCGTCCGCACCGCGCGTGCGCCTACGGACCTTAAACCGAACCTCATACGAGTCAAGAAACGCGATGACGAACGTGCCCGCATCGGACGATGGAGGCTGGCTGCTTTATCCCAAAAAGAACGGGGCAGACTCCAGTGCGGAGTCTGCCCCGAAAAGAAAATGGCAAAGCAAGAACGTCGATGGACGAGAAAAGTGTCCGCAAGTCTCATGGCCATCACATCCCACCTGCCAAGGGGATGGATGAGTGAGCGTTACTCCTGCTCGGACTCCTCAGCCTGCTTACGGCTGCGGATGAGGTGCGCCACGCCGATGCACAGCACCGCGCCACCAGCGATCCAAGTGAAGGTCACACCGTTGAGGCCGGTCAGCGGGAGGCCGGAGCCCTTCTGGTCGACAATGGTAAAGCTGAGTTTGCCGGTAGACGCGGTAGCCGAATTTCCCTTCACAACACCACTTGCTGCCTGGATTGCAGAATCCGCACTAGGGGTAACATCATCGCCAGCCTGATTGAGCGTGCGGCTGATAGTAAAGGTCACGCCGTTTGCCGCGGAGTTGTTGTAGCCAGGGGCGGGCGTAACCTCTGTGAGAACGTAGGTGCCCTCGTCGAGACCGACAACGTTAATCTTGCCGTCGCCGTCGGTTGTCAGCTTGGCCTTTGCTTTATCGGTCGTCTTGACGCCATTTGCCATGATATAGCTGACGTCATCGCCCTGCTCTCGCAGCGTAAACTCAACGCCCTCGAGCCCCTTTTGGTCATTATCAGAACCGACCTTGGTGACGTCGATGCCGTAGGTGTAGTCGTAGGCAGGGTGCTCAACCGTGGTGCCAGTACCGTTGGCGTGTGGGTTGTTGGAATAGGTCAGCGTAACCTTATTTTTCTGAGACTTGCCAACCAACCCCTTGAATTCTTTTTTGATCTTACCATTTTCAAAGATCTTGGCAGGGTCGAGCTTGGCCTTGTACTCGACGGTCACCTTCGAGTCACTGTTCAACCCAATGGCAGTGCCATCCTCGCCCTTGCAATTCTTGAGATTGGTGAAGTCGACAGTAATCGTATCGTCCACGTAGTTGGCGGTGTAGCCAGACTTGACCTCGGTATTGTTGATCTTGACCATGACATCGGGTGTAGTGCCGCCAGTCTTAAACATGGGCGTCATGGATTTGGGCAGCTCATCCTTGAAGGTGTACGTGTAGGTGCTGTAAGTGTTGATGTTGCCCGCAACGGTGCCGGTCAGCAGGTAGTCGACATAGTCGTCCATCTGAGAGTCAGCAGCCTTGTTGGGATTCTCGAATGTACCGAACGTGCCATCCTGTGCGTCATCCTTAACTGCCTTAGTCACAGTGGGAACCTGCTTCTTGGGAGTTAAGTTCTCAGCGGAACCGCCAACAATGGCGAAAATGGGCGAACTGAAGGTATCCGTGTTACCCTTATCAGCATTAGCATTCTTGCCGACACTCTTAGTCACGAAGAGCCAGTAGCCAGTATTCAGACCAGTGAAGGTGCCATTGGCGCTCGTTTGGCACTCATCCGTCCCTTCAGTGATATTGGCGTCCTCCAGTGCCTTGGCAATCTTATCGAGGGTCTTTCCGGCGTCAAGTGCAGTACTCTTGTCCGTACCTGACGTGTACTCCGCTTTGGTTTTCGATTGAATCCAGTCAGCCCACTCTTGAGCATCCACGCCAGAGGGCTTTGTGCTATCAGTAGTGCTGGCAAACGCCCCCGTCACAGCATCCCTAACGGCGTCCGACGCCCACGTGATATCAGAAAGCGTCTTGGGGCCATTCCAGCCGTCGCTATTCTTATCCTGTGTGACCGTTGCCTTGAAAATCTGGATACCCTTAAAGGTTGTATCCGTGTAGATATCCTCCTTGATCGTCACGTTGCCGCTCTGGGTCACCTTCGGCGTACCCGCTGCAAACGCCATGGTCACCGGCGCCATGACGCCGCCGAAGCTCAGTGCTGCTGTGAGGCCGGCGGTTACTGCCAGGCGTGCGATGTTCTTGCTCATGCTCATCTTCTTTTCCTCCGTTTTCCGTTTGATTCTCATTTGATCGGTCATCATCTGTCTGTGTCTTAGCATCTACTTCGCTACGTCTCGCCCCGCTCTCTGTGGGGCTGCCAGCTACTCTTTATGGCTGCCACCTCCCCGCTTGACCAGGAGCGCGACCACGAGGAGCGCGGCTCCGGCGACCGCTGCGGCGGCCGCGGCGTACATTGCCATATCGCCAGTCGAGGGCATAAAGCCTCCGGTGGTAATGCTAGGGGGTGTGCCGGTGGGCGTGTTGATGAGCGACGCCTCCAGGCTGCCCGTCGACCCGTCCGCGCTGTCGGCGCGCAGGGGCGACTCGGCTGTGATGGTGAGCTTGGGCTTGGCGGCGGCCACCTGGTCGACGTCCAGGCCCTCGGCCTTGACCGTCACGGAGCGCGTGCCCTCAAAGGCAGTGTAGCCCTTGGGCGCCTTGAGCTCGCGGACCTCCAGCTTGCCCGAGTCTACGCCCGAGACGGTCACGCGGCCGTCCTCGCCCGTGGTGACGGTGGCCTTGCCCTCCGCATCCCACGTGCCGTCGGCCGCCAGTGTGCGACCGCGGTCGTCGGCGATGCTCAGGACCGCCCCGGCAAGCGGCTTGTCGCCGTCGCTGCCGCGCTTGGTGAGCGCGAGATCCCAGGTGTAGGCGCACGCATCGTCGCTCGGCGTGCGGGTGAAGCCGGCGTCGCCGGACTGGTCGGCGAGGGGAGAGCGCGGGTAGCGCAGGTACACCTCGTTGGGGTTGCCCTTCGCGATGCCGTGGTTGCACGCGCTGTTGAGCGGCGCGTTGTACACGGCGACCACGCGGGCGCCCGCGGTGAAGGCTTCGGTCCCGCCGAGCGCGGCGATGAGGTCGCCGGTGCGCACGGTGAAGGTCTTGCCGTCGGCCGCTACCTTGGTGGCGCACTGGGCTGTGATGTCGGTCCAGCCCTGCGCGGGCTCGGTGCCGGCGCGGCCGTCCTTGCCGGCCGGGACGGCGTCAAAGCCGCCGTCCGCGCCCGCCGCCACGTATATGCGCATGCTCGCGGCCACCTTGGAGGGATCGAGCCCCGCGCCCATGGTATCGACAAACTGCACCGTATAGGTGTCGTAGGCGGTAAGACCCGCCGGAACCGTGGCAGAGAGGCGCCAGTACAGGTCGTCGGCGACCGTGGCGTCGGCGGCCTTCTGCCATGCGGCGGTGCTGTCCTCCAGCACGTGCTTTTGGACCTTGGGCGTCGCGGCCTTGGGCTTGACGGTGACGGCGCTGCCGCCCACCAGGGCCATGATCGGCGCGGTGCCGGCCTCGCCCTGGGCGATGGCGTCGTTGTCGGCGACGATGAGCCAGTAGCCACAGGGCAGCTCGGCCGCCGTGCCCGCGTTAAGGGCCATGGACACGGCGCCAGAGCTCTGGAGGGAACGAGCGAGCTGTGCGCTCAGCGCGCTCGTAAGATGAGAATCGGTGTTGAGCCACTCGGCAGCTTCCTGCGCGGTGGTCTGGGAATTGGGCATGCCGGCGCTGTGCAGCACAGGCAGCGCGGCGTCGCGCACGGCGTCGCTTGCCCAAGCGAGGTCGGTGGCGATCTTGGCGTCGTTGTCGCCGTCGACGACGTGGGCGTCAAAGATCTGGTAGGCGTCGTAGCTGCTCGCCACGGTGCCGCCCACCGTAATGGAACCGGTCGAGGTCGGCGCGGCCTGCGCGGATGCGGGGAACACAACCGCGCAGGTGCCGATCAGAAGGGCAAGCAGCGCAAACAAGATCGGGAAGGAGCAAACTTTCTTATTCACGACGCTCACCTCCCTTCGCATTCGCCTTGCGACGAATGTACATCCAGGCTGCAGCAGCGCAAAGCACCGCCGCGCCGGCAAGGTACGTCAGCGTGACGCCCGACATACCAGAAAGGGGCAAAGAGGTTGAGTAGGTGTTGGTGAAGGTGGGGTTAGGGGTTGAATTCGCGCTCACATTATCGTTGGCGTCGACCTCGTAGTAGACCGGCGTGCATTTCAGCGTGCCGTCACCGTTGTCCGTTGCCGTTACCACGACCTTGAACCTCTTGGTGTCGTTCTTGTAGCCTTCGTGTTTGGTGCCATCGGCCTCGCTGGCGTCGCATTCACGGATGTAGTAGGTGAACGTTGCTTTGCCATTGGTAAGATCATTGATGCCCAGTGGACCGATTGGTACCGGATCGAACGTTACTGTCTGAGAATTTCCCGACTCAGCAGAAGTATATTTGGTCTGAGGGGGTGTCTCCGTGTTGTCGGAATTCTCAGCATACAGCTCGAACTTGAACTCCTTCATCTCGCCGCCGTCGACCTTCTTGGTCACCTGAGGTGTCCAAGAGCCCTTGGCTGTGTATGCATTAGTAAAGGTCTTATCATTAATAAAGATCTTACCATTCGTGAGATTAACGGACACATTACTGACATCGCTCGGGGTAACCTCCATCGAGTCCCCTTTGGTGAGATTAGTGACCTTTACTTTTCCAACCGAGTAGTAGGTGTAAGTAATGTCCAGCACCTTCTGTGTCTGGGCCACCGTTGTTTCAAATTCAATCTTGTAGATAGTCTCGTCGCAAGTCACGCCAGAAACGGGATTGTCACCGGGGTCCTCAACGAGGTAGTAGACAATCGAGCCATCGGAGTAGACCTCGCCCAGATTAAAAGCAAAGTTGCCGTCACTATCATTCGTGACTCCATCGCCAACTTTTGTGCAGCCATTGAGTTGCAGCTTGTGATCGGCAAACGAGGGATCCTGCTTGTTTGTACCCTGTTTGAGCAGCTGGAACTTGAACTCTCCGTCTTTAAGCGCACGACCCGTTAGCGCCTTAGTGCCGTTGAGCTTCATCTTGGGGTACACGTTCACCTCCGTGGTGGAGCCAGCGATTACGTCGCCGTTGGTCATGATGCCGCCACCGTGAATGTTGGATCTGTTGCCCGTGATGAAGAGGGACGCAGCCGCGGTAGCAGCATCTTTATCTTCCTGAATCGGCTCAGATTTAAGGCCAATCCTGTACTTAGCTTGGGCGCCCTCGTACTTGCCGATAGACGTTGGTGTTTTGTCGATCGTGCCCGTCCAGTTGGCAGCACCGCCGCCAAGCATCTGACCCGTTACGGCTGCGATGTATTCACCGTTAGTACTATCGCGAATAAGAAAAAGATCCTGGTGACCGGCTTTTTTAAACTCTTCAGTTATTTCGCCGCCTTTGTTGTTAGGGAGCCAATCCTTGTCATCGGTCTTTTCGTGTGTGCCGCCCGATCGGTTATAACTACCGTCAGGTTTACCGTCAGTATTACCGAAAACCGCGATGCCATTGGTATCGGTAATGGCAGTCTTGCCAGTCGGGCAAGCGGCAAACCCGCCGCCAAAGCCATTGGCATGATTGTTGGTAATCAGCGCGTTATATATATTGAGGCTCGCCGATTTAATGCCTTGTTCACTGCTACCCTGAACGAACACGCCGCCGCCACCCCAGTCGTTGGTGGTATTGGTCGTATTGTTAGTGATGTAGGCTTTCTTGTCGCTCACGTTAAAATCGCCAACTGTAGGCGCAGAGATACGGATACCGCCGCCCTCCGAGTTTTGCGCCACGTTGCTAGCTATGGTTCCACCAGAAAACGTAAACCCGGAAAGAGCACTATTCCAAGCGCCAGCATAAACGCCGCCGCCAGCCTCGGCAGAGTAGTTGCCCGTGATGTAACCGCCTGCAATTGCGAGACTGCCGCCATTGAAAGCAGCAATGCCGCCACCACCGTGGCAACCGTTACCCTTGTGACTATCATCGTAGTGCTGATATTTGTTGTTAGTAATGTGACCATCCGTAATGGCCACATTAGAGTTCTCAGCACAAATTCCCGCGCCAAAACCGCTTTGAGAATTATTTGTACCGTTACCGGAGATAATACCGCCAACCATGTGTACCGTAGAATTCCGGGCATAAACGCCGCCGCCACTGGGGGCATAGTTACCAGCAATTACGCCGCCAGAGATCTCCAGGGTTGAGCCCTCATCCAGGGTTGAGCCCTCAACATGAATTCCAGCACCAGCACCATCGCTGCCCATAGAAGCACCACAAACGTATCCGCCACTCATGCTGACGGTAGAGCCGTTATCGGCATAAATCAGGTGGCGAACATTTGCGTCCTGATTCGTGGTCAGCACGCCGCTTTGAAGGTTAAACGTACCGCCACAGACGTTGATGAGCCTCATCGTAGAGTGAGCAGTGGTGCCCACGATGGCGCCATTGATGGCAACCTCGTGCTTGAAAAGGGTCTCGGTAGTAGCAGTGTCACTCGAAGTCGAATCAGTCACGTAGTAAGTGAGCTTGCTGGGCGTTGTGCCGTCGTAATCGAGCTTAGCAAGGTTGCCGTTTTTGTCGCCATCCTGCTCGAACTTGTTATCAGCCGCCTGCTGCAGATCCTCAATCGTGAGCGTCGCACCCTCGGGCACATTGAACATGGACATGTTGGGCGACTTGCCAGGCTCCACGCCCGAGTGTTTGATCTTATGGCCGTTGAGGTCGATGGTGGTTTCACCCTGGCCAAGCGTAATGTCGCTTGCATACTCAATATCGAGATTCAAGCGATATTTGCCGGCCTTTTTATCATTTTGAAGGTAGTGAGATAGGTCGTCTGCAGAATTAATCAGCGTATATTCGGTCGCATCCTCCGCAACAGGTGGAATTGCGCCCTCATTGCTAGCGTCATCCGCGGTCTGCTCGGCATCCTCGTCCTGCGAGTCTTCCTCGGACAGCCCCTCAGACTGGACATCATCTCCAGCCTCGCCACCCTCAGCGTCGTCACTATTCTGGTTGTCGGTATCCCCGTTGTTGGTGTTTTCTACATCAGCAGACTCACTTGAGGAACCCCCCCCCATCACAGTTTCCTCGGTAGGAACCGTCTGGGCATCGTTGGCAATAGCCTGCGAGATCGGAGGCATGACAAGCGACAGCACCAGGCTCAAAACGGAGGCTCCGCACAAAACACCTGCCAGTACACGGCGCGTCGCTTTATTACTCTGCTTAGATTTGTCTGAATTTGCTTTCATCGATGTCTCCTCCCCAAGAGACCGCGATCTTGCTCTTTCACTATCAAACTTATCTGCGCAATCTGTAGTTACGCTCGTTTAGTAAAGTTATTGTAACTATTGTTTAAACATATGAGCAACAAAACCGGCATTTTTGTAGCAAGTTCTCAGTTCTCTTGATATTTACTCAGATTTGCCTTCGTTTATTCGCTAACTATTTTTAGTTTCTACTGGTAATTTAATTGCCTATCATTTTTTAATGGCATTAGATTTATTTGCACAACATTTTGCTCAAGAGCAAGCATCCCGCTCACGGTCGAAGATCGACCGTGAGCAGTAGGTCATTTACCGAGAGGAATACCCTACCAAACTGATGAGAATATCTTTAACCCATCGGTAGTTAGAAGCGTGATGTTCAGACAACAATATTTGAATTTTCGCGCAGATTGTAGGTATCAATTCGCCCAAATCGCCTGAGGCCACCACAAAGGTGCCTGCCCCCTTTGTGGTGGTTCTCCCCCGACGCTACAGCAGATGCTCCTCGATAAAGATCGCGATGCCGTCTTTGTCGTTGCTCGCGGTTACAAAATCGGCGGCGGAGCGGGTGGCATCGCTGCCATTTGCCATGGCCACACCCACGCCGGCGTCGGCCACCATGCAGGCGTCGTTATCGGCATCGCCAAACACGCAGATGTCCTGGAGCTCCATGTCGTTGAGCTCCGCCACACGCGCAAGGCCGCGCGTCTTGGACACGCGCGGATCCATGAACTCATACAGCCGCTGCGTGGTTTGCAGAGCCGCCGCCTTAACAGTGTCATCGGCAAACGTCGATGCTCGCTCGATGGCCTGCGGCATCACCTCGGGCGCCATGGTAAACATCACCTTGGGCTGCGGATCGCGCAAAAACTCGGCAAAATCGACCACCTGGTAGGGCACGCAGTCGACGCGCGACAGGTGCTCAACGCACGCGTTGCTCTCGGGCACGTAGAACACGCCGTCTCGGGGGCAGACGGGCGTCGCCGGCAGGCCCGCCATGTGCTTGCAGATGCGCGCGACGGTCTCGCCCGGCAGCGGATAGCTCAGCTCGTTGATGTCGTGCGCGCGGTCGATGACCTCGGCGCCACCGCAGCCCACGAGCACGTCCACCAGGCCTTCGATGCCCCAGAGCTCGTACATGGCCTCGGTCGCGTGGGCATCGCGCCCGGTGCACAGGCCAAAGAGCACGCCGCGCTCGCGCAGGGCGCGGATCGCCGCCACGGTGCGCGGGGACACCGTGTGCTGGCTCGTGAGCAGCGTGCCGTCGATATCGCAGAACACGGCTTTGACGTGGCTGAAGGTGGTGTCCATGGGGGCCTTTCTGGGTTGTGCGGCGGTGTGGGGTGTATTCGCAAACGGCGTACATGGTATACCAAGGCACAGGCGCGGCCTATCAAAGCGAAAACCGCCACAAAGGTGCCTGGCCCCTTTGTGGTGGCCGAACCCGAAGGGTGGCCTGGCCGGAGCGCAAACCATCACAACATTCGACGTTTTTCGGCAAAATCGCGATTTTCATCGAATGTTGCGATAGTTTTTACTGCCTTGCGACACGATCAAAATGCCGGCAGCCAAACAGCAGCAACGCCGCGGGAACCGCCGTCACAACCACGCCCGCCCCTACGAGCGTCTGCTGCACGCCAAACGTCGCCGCCAGCCACGGGGCAATCGCCAGCGGGGCCACGCCGGCGAACATATTGCCAAAGCCCATGACCGAGTTAACGCGGCCGAGCTGCTCGAGTGGTGCCGTCGTCTGCACAATGGTGTTGTGGAGCGGGTTGACGACACCCCAGGCTATGCCCAAGGCGATCTGACCGACGAGGGCCACGCCCACGTACGGCGTCCCCACATAGAGCATACTTCCCAGGCCCACGGACATAAGCGCCACGAGCAGGGTTTTAAGGTTGACCAGGTGCGGCGGCAAACGGAGCGCGACCACGGCGCCCAACACCGCGCCCACACCCGAGGCCGACGAGAGCCAGCCCATCCACTCGACACCGACATGCAGAATATCGCGGTAGAAGAACGACTCCAGCGGGTCAAAGGCGCCATAGCCAAAGTTCGAAAGAAAGATAATGCAGAACAGTAGGGCGAGGACGCTGTTGGTAAAGACTGTCTTGATGCTGGTCGCGAAGGTTGCGCGGGTGGATTTACTGGAGTCGGGGCTTTGATTGGCAGTACTTGCCGTTGTGCTGCTATCCGCGGGAGTACTTTCGCGCGCGGCGACGCGACTTGTTTGCGGCCTAAAGCCCCAACCGGCGACGAGCGCCAGTACGGTAAAGATCATCATGAGCACGAACACCGCGCGTGACGATGCAGCCGCCGCGACAAAGCCTCCCAGTGTGGGACCGACGATAATGCTCACGTTGGAGAACATGGTTATGGCGGAGTTGATGTCTTTGAGCTCGACGGGGTCGTCGGTGAGATACGCCGGATAGGACGTGGCGATGGGCTGGGCGAATCCCATCACAAAGCCCAGGAGTACCGCGCCGAGCAGGACTATGCCGGTCGCGCTGCCAAAAACGAGGATCGCCGCACCCGTTACTAGCGTACCGACGATACTCAGCAAGAAATGGCGGCGCGGGCCCCAAGCGTCGAGCGCCGCACCGCCCGCAAAGGACCCCAGGATCACAAAGACGTTCATAAAGAGGACAGCCAGCGATGTCGCGACGACCGAAGCGCCGTCCGCATAGGTAAGCGTTCCGATGACGCCGATAAAGTAGCTGGTCTGAAAACCGGTGTAGATGAGAAAGCGCATCGCCACCAGACGCTTGGCCTGCACGGACAGCGATGATTGAGGCTTTGAGAAAAGGGAGGCGAGCATGGAGACTCCTTGTTTCATACGAATGCGGACGGCGGGCATTCGCCACTGTCTGTCAAATCAATCTATCCGCATGAAACATTAAGGACGCATCAAGCCCCTTCTCTCCGTTTTTCGCCCGTCATGAACTACTTAGTAGATTGTAAGGCATGTCCCACACATCTACCAAAGCAAAAACCACCACAAAGGTGCCTGTCCCCTTTGTGGTGGAAGTGACGTTTGCCCAGGTAAAAGCTGCCAAAATAAACCTGTCTTTTTTGGCAGGTTTTAGGCCAGATGGTCTTGGATGAGGTCGCAGATGGCTCGGGCGTCGTTGATGTTGACGGCTCGGGTTGCAAAGCCGGCGTCGAAGGCCTGGCGTGCCAGGGCCTCGTTGCAGGCAAGGGCCAGCGTGCGACCGTCGACCAGGTCGAGCGAGCTCTTGCCGCGCAGACGGTCGACACCGGAGCGCGCGACGACGATGTTGTCGAAGCCCTCGGTCTTATAGCCCTCGATGATTACCACGTCGACATCGTTGTAGCGCGACAGCAGCTCGCGCGCGGGCATCTCGTCCTCCTCGCGCGTGTCAGCGTACTCCGCCCAGCGCGTGGCGCAGATAAGGCCCACGTGCTTGGAGCCGGCCTGGTGATGGCGCCAGGTATCCTTAGCGGGCACATCGATATCAAAGCCGTGGTGCCCGTGATGCTTGAGCGAACCCACGCGCAGGCCGCGGCGGGTGAGCTCGGCGATAACCTTCTCGACGAGCGTGGTCTTGCCCGAGTTTTGGTAGCCGATAAACGCGATCGCGGGGACGGCCGGTGCCGGAACTGCGGGCGCGACGGCGACGGGTGCGCTTGCGGGCGCGGCACCGTCAGCGACCACAGCTTCGACAGCAGCAGCCTGACGCTCGGCGCGATCCCACACGCCCGAACGGCCGCCTTCCTTGTGCAGCAGGCGCACGTCGACGATTTCCATGCCGCGATCGACGGCCTTGCACATGTCATAGATCGTAAGACATGCAGCGCTCGCGCCGGTCAACGCCTCCATCTCAATACCCGTCTTGCCCGTCACGCCGGCAGTAACCAGCACGTGAAAGCCAACCTGTCCGTCCGCGCGCGCAGGCGCCCAGCCCTCGGGCACGTCCTCGACAGGCGTCCCCGCCGGGGCGATGGGCTCGATATCGCACTTGCTCTTGGTAATGAGCAACGGATGGCACATGGGAATGATGTCGCTCGTGCGTTTGATGGCCATAATGCCCGCCACGCGCGCGCAGGCAAGCACGTCGCCCTTTTTGGCGCGGTCCTGCAGCACCATGGCCTGCGTCTCGGGGTGCATGAGGATGGTGCCCTCGGCGATGGCGATGCGATGGGTCTCGGCCTTGTCGGACACGTCGACCATGCGAACCTCGCCCTTGGCGTCCACGTGCGTCAGCTCGTCGCGACGGGCGTCACGGGCTGGCTCGACGGCGGCGCTGGCGGTCGGCTGCGCGCCTGCAACGGCATCGCCAGCTTTCGCCGCAGCCGTGACTTTGTGAGCAGACATCGCGGCCCTACGAGCGGCCTTGGTGGCGTCGGCGTACCTGCTCTTGGCCATATGATCATCCTCCGATTTGGGACATAAATCGTTGCGTGCCCTCAATTATCGCGTGTTCCTGCGGTTTGTGGACCACGGCATCGCGCCAAATCGAAAGTACCTGCATATCATCACCACAGCGCAGGGCGTCGCGCACCGAATACTCGGCATCGCTAAACAGGCACGGACGCACATTGCCATCGGCCGTCAGGCGCAGGCGGTTGCAATTCGCACAAAAATGGTTGGACATGGCGCTAATGAAACCGACCGTGCCCGCCGCGTCCGGGAAGCGCCAGTAGCGCGCGGGACCGGCACCGGCAGGAGCGTCGTTGATGTCGAGTGGCTCAAGCTCGTCCAGGCCAGCCGCAGCGGCGCCGACATTGATGCGTGCCCGCAGCTCGTCGCTCGGCACGGTATCGCTCGCGTCCCACAGCTCGGGATTGAGCGTGGGTGCATGCGGGTCCACGGCACAATGTGAACTCGTGTGCTCGTCGCCGATGGGCATGTATTCGATAAAGCGCAGATGGATGGGGCGGTCGACCGTGAGCCGCGCGAGGGCCGCCACGTCCTGGTTGAGCCGGCGCACAACAACGCAGTTGACCTTAACGGGCTCAAAGCCCCAAGCCAGCGCCGCGTCGATGCCAGCCATGGTCTGCTCGAGTCGACCCAGGCGCGTGATCTTTCCAAAGAGCGAGGGGTCGAGTGTGTCGAGCGAGATGTTGACGCGGTTAAGCCCGGCATCTTTGAGCTGCGGCGCCAGCTTAGGCAGCAGGGCGCCGTTGGTGGTGAGCGAGATGTCCTCGATCTGCGGAATCGCGCGGATATCACGAATGAGCGGAATAATACGGCGGCTGACCAGCGGCTCGCCACCCGTCAGGCGCACGCGGCGAATGCCCTCCCCCGCCACCAAGCGCACAAAGCGGGCGATTTCCTCGGCGCTGAGCAGCTCGTCGTGCGCACGGGGCGCCACGCCGTCGGCCGGCATGCAGTAGATGCAGCGGAAATTGCACTTGTCGGTAACGGCAATGCGCAGGTAGTTGATATCGCGGCCAAAGCCGTCATGTTGCACGCGCCCGTCCACGCAGCCCTCCCCTCACGCGGCGTTTTATTCTTCGGAAAACATAATACCCCACGAGAGAATCATGCCGACACCCGTACGACAGGACAGGTCACTTCGAGCAAGACCGGCTTCCCAAGCCCATCCTCAGCATGCAAACCATCACAACATTCGATGCTTTTCCCGTTTTTGGCAAAAAACGTCGAATGTTGTGATGGTTAGCCTGTCCACGGCACCCCGCAGAAGGGTCAGAACGCCCCTAGAGGCCACCATTCCAGTTGCGAATCACGAATTCCCGCAGGTCATTCTGCCGTTTCTGGAACGCTTCGCTTCGGTCGCACTTGAGACCCATAGCGAGCGCGATGGCATTCATCGCCCGGTGCAATTGCAGCTGATGGGCAAACTGAGTCCCAGTGAGGACGATCATCCTAAAGCCCAGCGCGCTCAGCACGGTCATACGCTCCGCATCCGACGCGCTGCGCTGTTTATCAAGATGGTCCGAGCCGTTGTATTCAATCCCCGTACCGCTCGCAGGCGCATATACGTCGATCTCGAAATACCCGGCCTTTGCGAGATATTTGAACTCGTTGGGAACATCGACCCGATGGTTGAGCTCGATCTTGGCGTATCCCAGCCCGCCCTGGGAACGTTTTGCTACGACCATGATTGCGGTGGCCGTCTCCATGGGCGACCGCGCGCCATCGTGCACGCGCCTGAGCACGGCGGCCGCGCGTATAGCCCCCTGACGAGATCGGTTCTCATTGCAATAAGCAATCAAGTCGGCAACGGTATACCTCCGCCCCATCTCGATATAATCGCCTGTCGACAGATGATTCAAATGGTATCGGGCACAGATTTCATAGCCGTATTCCAGCTGCTCGGGCTCGCTCATCCACGAACCCGCTTGGACAAAGCACATGACCTCATCAACCACCAGAAGGCCCTCTGCCACCTCGATAAGATGGTCCGAAGGAATGGGCGCCCCAAACACATGGCGTCGGAGACCCGCCGGCCGAGAGCGCTCGAAATCGAAGCTAACCAGCGTGTCAATACGGTCGAGCTCCTCATGTGGGATGCCAAGTGAGGCCAGATAGTCGGTAACAATCTCGACCGCCGCAGATATTCTCAGCCCCTTGGCATCTAGTCCCAATTTGGGCAAGCCCGCAGTCGGCTCCGCCTCGTCGGCAATCGAGTCCTCATCGTATAGGCTGCTTGCTCGCGAGAGCGGCTCGGACAGGCGCGCCACGTTGTGGTACAGCCAGGCAGTCTTATGGGACAGGACAATCGGCAGGTCCATGAGCCCTCCAATGGGTCGGATAACCAACCTTATTCCCCTGCTCGCGGATTCGCACACCTTCGCATGCAAGTTAGTGATTCCACCCGATCGGATGACAGAAAAACCGTCCCAACATTCGATGCTTTTTCTCAAAATCGAGAAAAACGTCGAATGTTGGGACGGTTTGAGGCGGGGTGAGGAGCATGGAGGGCCAAAGCACCGTGCCCGAACGGGTTAATCCAGCTCCTTTAAGCCGTGCGCCAGCTGCCAGTACTCGCCGTGCTGGGCCAGGAGCTCCTCGTGGGTGCCGCGTTCGATGATGCGGCCGTGCTCGAGGACCATGATCGCGTCGGCGTCGCGGACGGTGGACAGGCGGTGCGCGATCATAAACGTGGTGCGTCCGCGCATGATGCGATCCATGCCGCGTTCGATGAGCTTTTCGGTGCGCGTGTCGATGCTCGAGGTTGCCTCGTCCAAGATGAGCACCGGCGGGTCGGCCACAGCCACGCGCGCAATGGCGAGGAGCTGCCGCTGGCCCTGCGACAGATTGGCGCCATCGGCCGTGACCGGCGTATCGTAGCCTCTAGGCAGGCGGCGGATAAACGAGTCGGCACAGGCGGCCTCGGCGGCGGCGCGCACTTCCTCGTCGGTCGCGTCGAGCTTGCCAAAGCGGATGTTCTGCGCAATGGTGCCGCTAAACAGGTGCGTATCCTGCAACACAATGCCGAGCGACCCACGCAAGCTGGCCTTGGCGATGTGCTTGACGTAGATGCCGTCGTACGTGATCTCGCCGTCATCGACCTCGTAGAAGCGGTTGATGAGGTTGGTGATGGTCGTCTTTCCGGCGCCCGTCGAGCCCACAAAGGCGATCTTTTGTCCCGGCTTGGCAAACAGGTTGAGGTCCGTGAGCACGCGCGTGCCCGGCACGTACGAAAAGTCCACGGCATGGAAGCGCACGTCGCCGGCAAGCGGCACGAGGCCGGTGACAAGCTCGGTGCCGTCGGCGGCCACCGCACGGCCTGCGTCATCGACCGAGGCCACGTCGTGCAGATGCCCGTACGCGCCCACGCCACGGCCCTCGGGAATCTTCCACGCCCATGCAGACTCGCCCGTCTGCACCAGCTCCACGCAGCCCTCGTCCACCTCGGGCTCAAGGTCCATTGCGGCAAACAGGCGCTCGGCACCGGCCAGCGCGTTGAGCAAAAAGTTGCCCAGCTGCGTAAACTGGTTGATGGGCATGGCCGCCTGGCGCACAAAGACCAGGTAGCTCGCGAGCGCGCCCACGTCGGCCAGGCCGTTGATGCAGAGCATGCCGCCCGCCACCGCAACGATGGCGTAGTTGGCGTACCCGATCACCACGGTCATGGGCACCATCGAGTTGGCATAGGCCTGCGCGGCGCCACCGGTGCGGCGCAGCTCCTGGTTGCGCGCGTCAAAACCGGCAACGTTAGCCTGCTCGTGGTTAAAAACCTTGATGACCTTTTGGCCCGAGACCATCTCCTCGACGTATCCGTCCAAGTCGCCGAGCGATGCCTGCTGGGCGGCAAAGAAACGCTTGGAGCGAATGCCCGAGTAGCGCGCGTACAGCACGATGGCCGCGTCGCACACGAGTGTGATAATCGTGAGCTGCCAGTTAAGAATGATGAGCATGGCCGTGGTGCCGATCACCTGGATTACCGCCTGAATCACGTTGGCAAAGCTGTTGTTGAGTGCCTCGGAGACCGTGTCGACGTCGTTGGTGAAGAAGCTCATGATGTCGCCCGAGCGCGTGCTGTCGAAATAGCCGAGCGGCAACGTCTGAATGTGCGCGAACAGGTCGCGGCGGATGTCGGACACCACGCGCTGGGCCGCGCGCACCATAATCTGCGAGTAACCCAGGGCCGAGAGCACACCCGCAGCGTAGATGATTGCCGTGAGGATAACCTGCTTGGCGAGCAGCTCCTCGCCGCCCGTGGCAAGACCGTTGACGATAGGGCGCACCATGTAGGTGCCGGCGAGGCTCGCAATGGCTGCGACAGAGGCAAGCACGCCCACTGCCAGCAGCGAAAACTTGGCATGGCCCATATAGCTGAGCAAACGGCGGAGCGTCTGCCCCAGATTGGCCGGGCGGGCCTGAGCAGATGTCTTAGGCACGGCACTCGCCTCCCTTCCGGGCGTCGGCTTGCGAGACGTAGACGGCGATGGGCTCCGGCTCCGCTAACTGCGAGACCGGGGGCAAGGGCGCGTCCTGGCTCTCCCCCTCATCCGCAAACTCCATCTGCGAGGCGTAAATCTCCTGGTAGATGTTGTCGTCCGCCAGCAGCTCCTCGTGCGTGCCCACGCCGTGGATGTGTCCGTCGTCCAGCACCACAATGCGATCGGCATCCATGACACTCGCGATACGCTGGGCAATGATGATCACGGTCGTATCGGGAATCCGAGCGATATGCTCGCGAATCTTGGCGTCGGTCGCCATGTCGACCGCGCTCGTCGAGTCATCAAAAATGAGCACACGCGGATGCTTGAGCAGCGTGCGCGCGATGCACAGACGCTGCTTCTGCCCGCCCGAGACGCCGGCGCCACCCTGGCCCAGCTCGCCATCGAGCCCGCCGATGCGGTCCAGGAACTCGTCCACGCACGCCGCACGACAGGCACGCAGCAGCTCCTCGTCGGTGGCATCGGGCGCACCCCACTGCAGGTTCTCGCGCACGGTACCCGTAAACAGCACGTTCTTTTGCAACACGATGCCCACGGCATCGCGCAGAGCAACAAGGTCGTAGTCGCGTACGTCTCGTCCGCCCACCAGCACGGCGCCCTCGGTGGCGTCGTACAGGCGCGCGATGAGCTGCACGAGCGAGCTCTTGCCCGAGCCCGTGCCGCCGAGCACACCCACCGTGGAGCCGGGCTCGATGCGAAGGTCGATATGCTCGAGCACGTCCTCGGCAGCATCCGCGCGGTACTTAAACGACACGTCGCGAAACTCGACACTCCCGTCGGCCACCTCGCATACAGCCGCATCGGCAGCGGGCGCTTGGATAAGCGACCGCTCGTCAATCACCCGCGAGATGCGCTCCACACTGGCAAGTGCGCGCGTGAGCAGCAAAAACACGTTGGAGATCATCATGAGCGAGTTCATGATCAGCAGCACGTAGCTCATGAAGCCCGTGAGCGAGCCCACGCCCAGCTCGCCGGCAAGGATCATGCGGCCGCCGATCCACAGGATGGAAAGCGCGGCAACATACATCGACAGTTGAAACACCGGCAGGTTGAGCACGGCGTTGCCAAAGGTCTTTGTGGCGGTGTGCGCAAGCTCGGCATTGACGGCGTCGAACTTGGCCTGCTCGTGCTCGGCGCGCACGTAGGCCTTGACGGCACGCACGGCGGTGAGGTCCTCCTGCACCACGCCGTTGAGGTGGTCCATCGAAGTCTGGAGCTGGCGGTAGAGCGGGCTTACTCGCCAGGTGATAACGCCGAGCACGATCGCCAGCACGGGCAGGATGATCGCAAAGACAGTGGCGAGCGGGCGCGACAGCATCAGCGCATAGATAAGGCCGACGATGAGGGTCACGGGGCCGCGCACCATGGGGCGAAAGCCGTTGCCGACGGCGTTTTGGATAACGGTGATATCGGTGGTCATGCGCGTGACGAGCGAGCTGGCGTCGTAGTTGTCCAAGTTGCCAAAGGCGAGCGTCTGGATCTTGCGATACTCGGCCTCGCGCAGGTTAGCGCCCAGGCCCGAAGCCACACGGGCGGACGTGCGGGCGTACCCCAGCCCCAGTACCAGCGACAACGCGGCGCACACCAACATGTACGCACCCTGCAGCAGCATATAGCTCACATCGCCGGCGGGAACGCCCACGTCGATGATGTTGGCCATGATGACCGGGATAAACAGCTCGAGCGCTGTCTCGGCCGAGACAAACATCACGCCGAGCATGGCATCGCGGCGGTATACCCCCAAGTAAGAAAACAGAATCTTGAGATTGCGCACGCGGCTTCATCCCCCATCAAACGTTGTTCGCAAACGCACGTATTATTGCGCGACCTGCGGCAGTGTCAAGTATTGCGAAATCGATTTCTGCAAGGCTAACACCCATGTTGAGCATGAGCCCTGTTTGCATGTATTCAAATGGAAATGAATGCGTGAGTCACTTTTTTGTCTCAGCCTCAACACAAATCTTGACTCTACAATCGTTGTAGGGTTTTCACTACACTGGTACGCAAACGAACCAAGCCAGAAAGTCCCACTCATGGAACACGACCTCACACGCGGCAATGTCCTCAAGACCATCGCAGTCTTTGCCCTGCCCTACATGCTCTCGTATTTTTTGCAGATGCTCTACGGCATGGCCGACCTGTACATGATGGGACAGTTTAGCGGCGCCGCCGGCATCACCGCCGTGGGCAACGGCGCGCAAACGCTCTATATCATTACCGTGACGCTTGTGGGCCTGGCCATGGGAACGACCGTCATCGTCGGCCACGCCGTGGGCTCGCGTCGCTTTGACCGCGCGGAGGTCGCCATCGGTAATACCATCACGCTGTTTATGGGCGTCTCGGTGGTACTGGCCGCAGTCTTGCTCGCGCTGTGTCCGCAGATCGTGGCGCTCATTGGCACGCCGGCCGAGGCAGTCGAAGGCACGGCCGCCTACCTGCGCATCTGCTTTATCGGCATTCCCTTTATCGCCGCGTACAACATCCTTTCGGCCATCTTTCGCGGCCTGGGCGATTCGCGCTCGCCCATGTATGTGATCGGCGTGGCGTGCATCATCAACATCGCGCTCGATTTTCTGTTTATCGGCCACATGGGGCTCGGCCCCGTGGGCGCGGCACTCGGCACGGTAATTGCACAGACAACAAGCGTCGCCCTCGCGCTTGCGTGGCTCAAAAGCCGCCGCACGAACATCCACGTTAAGCGCAGCGACCTGCGCCCCCAGCCCGAGGTGCTCGGCAGCATTCTTAAGATCGGCGTGCCCGTGGCCGTGCAGGACGGCTGCATCCAGGTGGCGTTTATGTTCATCACCGTCATCGCCAACCACCGCGGCCTGGTCGACGCTGCCGCCGTGGGCCTGGTCGAAAAGATGATCAGCTTTTTGTTCATTGTGCCGAGTTCCATGGGCGCCACCGTCAGCGCGCTCACGGCGCAAAACGCCGGCGCAGGCAAGGGCGATCGTGCACGTCAGGTACTCAAAGATGCCATGACGATCTCGGTAGTGTATGGCTGCCTGATCACAGCGCTGATGTGGCTGGTGGCGCCGGCGTTTATCGGCTTTTTTGCCAAGGACGCTGCAGTGGTCGCGGCCGGTACCGGCTATATGCGCAGCTACATTTTCGACGCAATCTTTGCCGGCATCCACATTTGCTTTAGCGGCTTTTTCGCTGCGTACGGCAAGAGCTACATCGGCTTTGCGCACAACGTGCTAGCCGTGGCGCTCATTCGCGTGCCGGGCGCGTGGCTGCTGTCGAACGCCTATTCCAACACGCTGTTTCCCATGGGCATCGCCTCGCCGTGCGGATCGATTTTGTCGGCAGTCATTTGCGTGATGGCATTTACCGTACTCAACCGCCGCGGAGCTTTTGACAAGCTGATGGCGTAGAGGATCGTTTGCGTCGTACGACCTCGGCGCCCCTTCCCCGTCCATTGAAAGGAGCGGCGCCATGACCGACTCGCCAACTGAACATACCGAGGGTCTGCTCCGCATTGGCGAGGTGGCGCGCTTGTTTAACCTAAGCGTGGGCACGTTGCGCCATTACGAGCAGATGGGCTTGCTGGACCCGGCACACATCGATCCGGCGAGTGGGTACCGCTACTACGGATCGCGGCAGCTCTCCACTCTCAACACCATCAGCCACCTGCGTGTTCTCGACTTGCCGCTCGCGCTAATCCGTGAGTTTGTGACCACGCGCGACGTGAACCTTATGCAGCGGCAGCTGGCTCAGCAGCAGGAGCTCATCGAGCGCAAGCGCCGCGAGCTGGAGTGCGTGTCGCGCAAGATCGACAACCGGCTTGCCCTGCTTCACAATGCCCTGAACACCGAGCTCGATACCATTTGCGCAATCGATGCGCCCGAGCTTCGCTGCGCCGTATTGCGCGAACGCGTCAAGCCTACCGACGCCTATGCGCTGGAGTGGCAGATTCGTCAGCTGCAGAAGGGCCAGCACGAGACCTTTGTCTTTCTGGGCAACTTGGGCGTTGGGATTAGCGCCGAGCGCCTCGCCGCCGGCGACTTTGATGGCTACGACGAGGTCTTTTTGCTGCTCGATGACACCGATGATTACGTGGGCGACCTCGAGACGCGACCCGCCGCGCGCTGCCTGACCATTAGCTTTCGCGGCACGCACGGGCAAGCAACCCCACGCTATGAGCAGCTGCTCAGCTATATGCGCGAGCGCAACCTGACACCCGCCGGTCCCTCGCGCGAGATCGCCCTGATCGACGACATCATCAGCGACGACCCGGGGGCGTATGTGACGAGGATCGCGATACCGGTCCGCTAATCACTACCATTTATCGAGCAATTCCATCCATTTACCTTAATCCGAATTAGATTGTATTATGTAGCAAATAAAATGACAGCATATTGCCCCCCATAGGCAGGAGACATTATGCCCAGAGTTCAATCACGTCGCTCGTTTCTTCTCGGCCTAGCCTCGATCATCGGCTTATCCGCGTCACGCCCAACAAGAGTATTCGCTGCCGACTCAAACTCATCCGTCGCTTTTACATCAGACCTAGCACAAGACTACGCGCTTTCCCTGTTGCCCATCGTCGACGGATCCGCGAACTTAGAGATCGAGCAAATCGTTCCCGTATGCCAACAAATCGGCCTTATCTGTGGCTATGAAATCAGTGTCACAAGGGAAGGAAGCCCTTACGGTTATTTAATACTTGACGCATCATATCCTGGGCTTCTGAAGGAGATAACCCTCGGCGATACCATTCTTCCGATTTCAGCTTCTCTATCAAACGCCATTTCAACTTATTCCGGCCAACAGGCCACAAACCCAACCGTACTAATTTCGTACAACGATATTGAATATGGAACTTTGGTGCCAGGAACTAGAGACTGTGTAACCAACTATAACAATATACGGTCTGTCCCAATTGTCACCGAAAAGGGTATAGCACCTCAAAGCAATAACCCAACTTCATGGGATGCAGTCATTATCAATGAAGATGACTTGATGTTGCATTTCCAAATAGACGATTTAAACGGAATACCGTTCCGAGGAGTCTCGGAATCATTAGTTGAAGCCCGCACTAATAAGTATGCATGCGTCGTTTCTGCCTTGTACGCTGTATCAATGCATTACGGTCTCACCAGTTCAAACGCTAATCAATTTAATCCCGATTATTATAAAGAAATATGGAACGTCACTGGCACAACAACGTATAAGACCAATGATCAGGGCGTCGAGTACGGAAGCACGATCATCCCAGATGGAATTGTTCCGTTTAAAAGTCTTGCCGCTCAAAAGGGTAGAGCACTTAATACTCAATTTTTCGGTTATCAGCCTCAATTCGCTCAGTACAGAGCAACTATCGATCAAGGGAATATCGGCTTGTATCATATGTGGATCAACAGCCGAAACAGTGAAGGATCCGTCGAGCTATCAGGTCATACAGTCACGGTAACTGGCTATTTTACTGGGCATAATGGAAGCTCTGGCATCGAACTGCAGTGGCTCGAAGTATTCGACGGATGGAACACTTATCCCCGAGCGATTAACTATGCAACGCCCAATATGGTCAAATTGAACGGAACAGTCTTTTGGTAGACCGGATGGCACCATCAAAATGCTATGGCACCACGGCCTTTGCCCTGGTTACGATATTGGTGATTTTCGCTATGTTTGCATCCGTTTCTTCATGCACAGATAGAGCCCGCTATAGCGGAGGAGATGATTACCTTGTCTTTGGAGCCGGCAGCGTTCATTCTATTGAGGGAACGGAACTCGTAATCCAAACAGACAACAGTCCCCGCTACACCGACGCTGGAAAGCAAACCCGGATTACATTCCCCTCATCTGGCCGAATCAAAGACAAGCTTTCCCAAATCAAAGTTGGGACAAGAGTTTCCTACTCACGCTTTGAGTCGGTAGACGCATCTGGATCATACGAGGGAAACGATATCGAAATTGAACAGGCAAACACTATAAGGAGATGTTGAGGAACTGAGCCTCTGCGCAGTTCCTCAACAAATCATTATGCCTCCGGGACCCTACCCGTCGCCAAAATCTGTTCAAGTGCCGCCTCATCCAACACGGGCACACCCAGCTGCTCGGCCTTGGTGAGCTTTGAGCCCGCTTTGGGGCCGGCGACCAGATAGCTCGTCTTCTTTGACACGCTGCCCGAAACCTTGGCGCCAAGCACCTTGAGCGCCGCGCCCGCCTCGTCGCGCGTGCGATTGACAAGCGTGCCGGTAAGCACGAAGGTCAGGCCCGCGAGTGGTTGTGCGTCGGCGAGCTCGCCCGCCACGCCAGCGTCGGCTGCGGCTTGCGCGTGTGCAGCGCCCAGGTCGACTTCGAGCGACAGGCCCGCTTGGCGCAGACGTTCCAGTACGGCAAGGTTCTCGGGCACGGCCAGGAATTGTTTGACGCTCGCCGCAATCTTGGGACCGATGCCCTCGCACTCGGCAATATCCTCTTCGCTCGCCAAGATAAGTTTGTCAATCGACAGGAATCGCTCGGCGATGACCTCGCCCACGCTCTTGCCCACGTGGCGGATACCCAGGGCAAACAGCACGCGACCGAGCGGCTGGCTCTTGGACTTGTTGAGCTCGGCGATGATTTTCTCGGCCGTCTTGAGGCCTACCGGAATGGGGTCGCCCTTCTTGACGCCCTTTTTGCTGTTGGAGCTGGCATAGGTGCGCCCCGTGTCCAGGCCTGCGATGTCGTCGACCGTGAGCTGGTAGAAGTCCGCGACATCGTGGATCAGGCCGGCGGCAATCATCTTGTCGACGATCTCGTCGCCCAGGCCGTCGACGTCCATGCAGCCGCGACTCACCCAATGGAGCAGGCGCTCCTTGAGCTGCGCGGGGCAGTCGATGGACACGCAGCGGTAGGCAACCTCGCCGTCCTCGTGGACCACGGGGCTGCCGCACACGGGGCAGACCTCGGGCATGTGCCAGTCGACCGAATCGGCCGGGCGCTTGTCGAGCACCGGCCCCACGACCTCGGGGATCACGTCACCCGCCTTGTGCACGATGATGGTGTCGCCCTCGCGCACGTTTTTGCGACGGATCTCGTCGATATTGTGCAGCGTGGCGCGCGCGATGGTGGAGCCGGCAACCGTCACTGGGTCGAACTCGGCGACCGGCGTGAGCACACCGGTGCGGCCCACCTGGATGCGGATTTCGCGCAGGACGGTCTGCTTTTCCTCGGGCGGGAACTTAAAGGCAATGGCCCAGCGCGGTGCGCGGGCAGTAAAGCCCAGGTCGAGTTGCTGCTGGAAGCTGTCAACCTTTACGACTACGCCGTCGATGTCATAATCCAGATCACCGCGATGCTCGAGCGCCTGGGCACAGAACTCGTGAACCTCGGCCGGCGTGGCGCAGCGTGCCACGTTGGGGTTGACGCTAAAGCCGGCGCTGCGCAGCCAATCGAGGAACTCGCGCTGGCTGTGGACGTGCAGCGGGTCGGTATCGGCGATGGCATAGATAAAGGTGGCGAGGTCGCGGCGCGCCGTGACCTTGGGATCCTTCTGACGCAGGCTACCGGCGGCAGCGTTGCGCGGGTTAGCGAAGGGGTCGCGACCCTCGGCATCGGCCTCGTCGTTCAGACGAACAAAGCTGCCCTTGGGCATATAGACCTCGCCGCGTACTTCGATGGTACGCTCGCGGTCGGCACCCATGTGGGCGAGCGCCGGCTCGGACAGGTGCATGGGCACATCCTTGATGGTGCGGACATTGAGCGACACGTCCTCGCCCGTTGTGCCATCGCCACGTGTGGCCGCACGTACGAAGGTGCCGTTTTGGTAGGTAAGGGCCACGCCCAGGCCGTCAATCTTAAGCTCACAGGTATAGGTGACGCTGCCGGCGCCGAGCGCATCCTCGGTGCGCTGGAGCCATGCGTCGAGTTCGTCCAGATCCATGGCATCGTCCATGGAATACATGCGTGCCATGTGCGTGACCGGCGTAAACTGCTCGCTCACGTAGCCGCCCACGCGCTGGGTATAGCTGTCGGGCGTCACCAGATCGGGATAGGCCGCCTCGATTTCCTGCAGCTCAACGAGCATTTTGTCGAAGGCGGCGTCCGTGATCTCGGGTGCGTCGAGCATGTAGTAGCGATAGGCGTGGTAGTCGAGCTCGTGGCGCAGCTCGGCCGCACGCGCTGCCGCCTGGGCACGGGCGTCGACCGGTGCGGTGGCATCCGCGCTCGCGGGCGTTTCGGTATCGATGTCCACGCCGTCACCAAACAGGCTCGATTGCTCCATAGCGGCACTCCTTCGCTCGATTTCAAACGGATACTAGAGTACCACCGGTCGCAATGAGGCCGAATAGCGGTCTCGAACCGCACCGAATCGGCAGCCGCCGGACCGGGGTAGTTCGCGCAATCAAACCATGCCCTTGCCATTTCTAAATGATCCGTTTTCCTCCGTCCCCAACGGATCAATATGAAAAGAGGGGCTGTCCCGCGTTGATGGGACAGCCCCTCTGGCTTCGATATGTGCGATACGGCTCGTTAGAAACCCTGACCGTGGCCTTGACCCTGGCCCTGCTGGCCCAGCAGCTCCTCCAGATACTGGCGCAGCTGCTCGTCGGTAATACCGCCGTTGCCGGTGTCGGTCGCACTGTCGTCCTGTTGCTGGTTCTGCAACTCCTCATCGGAGCCCAGCTCAACCGTGACCTTCTTCTCTTCCTTGCCGCGCATGAGCGTGATTTCGACTTTCTCGCCCACCTCGTGGCTGCGCAGCGCAATGATCAGGCCATCGGCGCTCGTGATCTCGTCGTCGTCCAGCTTGGTAATGACATCGCCCTCTTGGATGCCAGCCTTGGCAGCAGGGCCATCCTCAACGACGCTCGCCACATACGCGCCGCTATCGGTGCTCAGCTTGTTGGTACGGGCGTTGAGCGCGTTGACGCTCGAAAGCGTAGCGCCCATGTACGGATGCACCGGCGTCTTGCCGTCGATGATCTGGTCGGCAATGTTCTTGGCATAGTTGACCGGAATGGCAAAACCCACGCCCGAGCTGGAGCCCGAGTAGCTCTCGATGAGCGAGTTGATACCCACGAGCTCGCCATTGTCGTTGACGAGCGCGCCGCCGGAGTTGCCTGGGTTGATGGCGGCATCGGTCTGAATCATGTTGGCATAGATGGTGTTACCGCTGGTAGAGCTCATGGCCGTGGAGCGATACAGCGCCGACACAATGCCCGTAGAGACAGACTGTTCGTTACCGAACGGCGAACCGATTGCCATGACCCACTCGCCCACGTTAAGCTTGGAGGAATCACCCATCTCGATCGGCGTGAGCTTGGAAGCGTCGGCGTCCTTAAGCTTGATGACGGCCAGGTCGCTCGAGGCGTCGTTGCCCACGAACTCGGCCTCATAGGTGGTGCCGTCGTCCATGGTCACCACGTACTGGTCGTAACCATCGACCACGTGGTTGTTGGTGAGGATGTGGCCCTCGGTATCGAGCACTACGCCCGAACCGACGCTGCCCGAGCTGTCCGACTCGTCGGCAGACTGCGAAAGCGAGCCATTCTGGCTGCCGCTCGAAGTGGCGGTGATGGAAACCACGGAGGGCAATGCCTTGGCAGAAACGGCCTCGGCCAGCGTGGTGTCCTCGGAGTCGATCGTGATCTTTTGCGTCGACGAACCCGAAGCGCCCGCCGTCACGGCATTCTTGCCGCCACCGATATCAAGCGTGCCGCTCATAATGAGCGCAATGACCAGCAGGGCTCCGCAGGCACAGCCGGCAAGCGCCGTAATAAAGATCGGCAGCTTTTTGGTCTTGGTCTTGACCACCGTGTGCTTGTTCACGACCTGCTGGCCACCCAGCGGCTTGCCGGTCTGCGTGTCGTAGGCCTGCACGTAGGGAATGTTACTGCCAGCAGGCGTCGACTCCACCTGCACACGCGGCTGCTGCTGGGTCTCGCCGGCGTTGCCCGCATCCTGGGGACGCTGGGAATCGTACTCGCTCATGGCTGCGATCCTTTCGTCAAATAACCAAAGGCCCGCCAAACATGTGGCGGGCCATCATTGTTCACGTTGAGTTGTACCCCAAGCTGGGCAGTCCCGAGCACTAGATGCCAAGATTTCAGCTTTGCTTAAGTAATGACATGCTTATAAGCCAATTCTTTTTATGCCGTCATGTCTATTCGATATAACAGTCGATAGCAAAACTATATGTTGAATCGTTAATAAAGTCCGTAATCGTCGCACCCATGCCTGATCCGCACGTCCACTTATCTTTCTCCGCGTCGTATGGCGTTGGCCCCCACCCCGTTTCATATGATGCTTCGCTTTCCGTGAAGTTATTCATCACGTATTTATCCTTCTGCATGAGCGCGTACCAAGCGTTTGCATACATCACAAGCGGATCGGTTTGGACTATCGAGTACTTTCCGGAACGAATCTCAATTTCTGTTTTATCGTTAAAATAAGCGACCGTGAGCTCAATCTTGGCAAGCAGCGGCAACGTTTCATCTGATTCCCTCTGGATTGTTATGACATCACCGGCCATAGCGTCCGCAGACACAATTTCGCTCTCTGGCGTGAAAATAGTCTCTCTGCTTCTTGTTCGCGTTTTTTCATTGCCATTTTCATCTCTGACCACCGTGTCGACCACGAGCGTCAATCGCTTCCGAGCGTCCGGCAACTCCACGGCTTCTGCCATCCCAGCTCGCATCAAAATAGGAGCCCCTGCCATCAGACCTAAAAACTGCTTTCTATCAATCATTCTTCATTCCCCTTGTCTACTTTATTTGACTTTCTCAGCTGAATGGGGATACAGAACAGTCCCGTCAAGTTCCTTATCTTCCACAAAAACTAGAATCCATTTATCACCTGCTTTCAACCCTGAGACATATCCGGAACTTGACTTACGGCGCATATCGATTTTCTTACGGCAACCACTTGGCATAAGCGCCTCAAATTGCCCGTTATGAATATCCGACAGCGTCTGTACTTCAACTGAAATATGTTCGTCATCTTTTCCACCAACGACCGAGGGGCTCGGTTGATAGGCCGCGACAACCAATATCCCAAGAAATGCGCAAAGAAGCCCCAGCGTTTTACGTATGCGTTTTCTATCATCTTCGCCGTCACTCTCCACAATACGTCCCTTCATGCGATATATAAATCGTTGTGTCATATGGAAGAAAACGCAGCTGATTGAACCAACCGTCCCAGACAACAAGCATATATTTCTTATCATTTGAATATGTATTATGCATAGCCACATATCCCGCAACAGCCATCGCATGAGCGTCATGGCTTGACCTGAGAGTCCCAGAAAAAATACTGAGATTTCCAGAATCTGCAGTTGCCCTGAAAGAATCCCAAGATGGATACCAAGCAAATGATGTCTCAAGCCTTTTCCCGCGCCTAGCACAGAACTCCTTAATAGCCGGGGCAGCATTTGGAGATGGAGTCCTTCCTTGGGTAAAGTAAAGGCCCGTAGCTTGATCGAATGACTTATTTGGATCGCCGGATGTTCCCGATAACTGCCAAAGCTCATGATATAAGTCTGGCAATTTGAGCCGGTTTAGCGTTACATAATGGCTGCTTACCGCAAACATTGCAGACACATCGCAAGCATAGGTCCCCGTTTCTCTAATAACCTCTGATTGTGTAGGCGTTATCATCCCTGAAATTGTTTTACTTGCGTCAATGACATATCCTTGCTTATACAGGTCTTTGGGCGATACGAAAACATCCTCGAACCTGCCTGGAGATCCGCTGCGGCTATTTCCCACAGAAAACACCGCTGTTGACCGGCATCCCTTCTCATCTAAAACAACGTTATTATCCAGATCTGCAATACCAAAAGACAGCTCGTCAAATTTCAAAGCAACGATGTCATCTTGGGATGCGAGAAGAGCTATTTCATCGCTTGTATTCTCAATGGGCATAGGGGCGTTCGGAGCCAAGCAGTATTCGCTGATCCACCAAGATCGCTCTGAATCAAATACGACGTAGCCATAGTTAACGTCATCCCGCTTCGCGCGAACGATATACCCGATTGATTCCCCATCGGAATTCACCATTTTTACTGGGTCACAAGCGGTCACCGGCTCATCCGATACGTCATCAAAGAAAGCTTGCGCTTGCTCCACAGCTATTTGCGGTGTGACACGAACCAAGTCGTCGTCTCCAAAAACCAACCTTGGAGACATCAGGGCGGCAAGCAATACTATGAATCCGACAATCACCTTTCTCGAATAACGCATTTCTTCCTCCATCCGTGCAGTAGGGAGATACGGTAACTAAATGATATTCGTGAGATAGTTATACGTTTGATATTGTTTTTACTGACCCACTTTAAATCGGTGAAAGGTCTTCTTTTCGCCCTAAACGAGAAAAGGGTACTGGAGAAATCTCCGGTACCCTCACATTCCTCTATTTACTTGCTAGTCCTTAAACAGATAGCCCACGCCGCGGACGGTGGTGATGTGCGCCGCGATCTGCGGGCCCACCTTGGAGCGGATGCGTCGAATGTGCACGTCGACGGTGCGCGTGCCGCCGCAGTACTCAAAGCCCCATACGCGGTGCAGCAGCACCTCGCGGCTGTAGGCGCGGTTGGGGTGCGTCGCCAAAAAGCTCAGCAGCGAGTACTCCATCAGCGTCAGGTCGATGGGCTCGCCATCGAGCGTCACCTGGTAGGTAGCCAGGTTGATCTCAAGGTTATCGATGTTGAGCACATCGTCGGCGGTAACGGTCTCCTCCTCGCCCATCAAGCGCTGCGCGCGAGCCTTGAGCTCGTTGGGCGTCGCCGTGGGGCACACAAAGTCGGCATGCGCGTGATTCGGCAGGCGCAGGGTACCGAGCGCCTCGTCGTCGACGATCACCAGCATGGGAACGCCGCCGCGATCGTCGAGCCATTTGGCAATCTGATCGATGCGGTCGCTGCGGATGCCATCGGAATCGAGGATCAGCAGGTCAAAGTCGTGCGCCGCAGTCGGCGAATCGGGGGTTGCCAGGCTCACCTCGACACCCAGGGTGGTCGTCAAGCTGCGGGCAAACTCGTGGAAGCGCGTCGTGCGCGCCATGAACAGGGCACTCTTTTCGGACATATCGGCCTCCAAAGAAATGAGCTCAATCGTACTGGAACAAGCCAGCGTGATTAGGAGTTCGCCAGGTAGTGCTTGATCTCCCACTCGGTGATCGTAGACTCAAACTTATGCCACTCGGCGCGCTTCTTTTTGAGGAAGAAGCTGTGGATGTGCTCGCCGAGGGCATCCTTCATAAACTGCGAGTCCTCAAACACGTCGAGTGCCTCTTTGAGCGAGCGCGGCAGCGGCGTGTAGCCGGCCTCGACCATCTGACGGTCGGTAAGCTTGAGCGTCTCGGCAGTTGCCTCGGGCGGGAGTTCCAGCTTGCGCTCGATGCCGTCCAGACCGGCCGCTAGCGTGACGGCGTTGACCAGGTACGGGTTGGCCATGGGGTCGGGGCTGCGCAGCTCGATGCGCGTGGACAGCTGCTTGCCGGGCTTGTAGACCGGGATGCGGACCATACTCGCGCGGTTGCGCAGGCCCCACGTGGCGTACTGCGGCACGGAGTCGCCACCCGTGGTGATACGCTTGTACGAGTTGACCGTGGGGTTAGTGATAGCGCTGATCTCGCGCGCGTGCGCCAGGATGCCGGCCATGTAGTGCTTGGCGATATCGGAGAGGTGGTACTTCTCGTCGTCCTCGCCCCAAAAGACGTTGTTGCCGTCGTGGTCGAACAGCGACTGGCACAGGAACATAGCACTGCCATCCTCACCCGCCAACGGCTTGGGCATAAAGGAGGCGTGGCAACCGCTCTCGTAGGCCTGCTGCTTAATGATGAGCTTGGCCGTGGTGATGGCGTCGGACATGCTCAGGGCCTCGGCATGGCGCAGGCTCATACCGTGCTGCGAGCGGCCAGCGGCGTGGAAGGTGTACTCCACGGGCACGGACATCTTCTCGAGCGTGAGGACCGTGTTGCGGCGCAGGTCGCGGGCGGCGTCGCTCACCGAAAGATCGAAGTAGCCCACGTTGTCGAGCGGCTCGGGGGTGTGCTCGTCGGGGAAGTAGTAATACTCCAGCTCGGCACCCACGTTGAGCAGGTAGCCGGCCTTCTCGGCCTTGCGGAACATGCGGCGCAGGGCATCGCGCGGATCGCCGGCAAACGGCTTGCGATCGGGAGTGCACACGTCGCAGAACACGCGAGCGACGCCGTTGTGGCTCGGGCGCCACGGCAGGATCTGGAAGGTCGAAGCATCGGGGAACGCCAGCATGTCGGCTTCCTCGGGCGTAGCAAAGCCCTCGATGGCGGAGCCGTCAAAGCCAATACCCTCCTCAAAAGCGACCTCGAGGTCCTCGGGGCTAATGGCAAAGTTCTTGAGGCGGCCGAGAATGTCGACAAACCACAGACGAACAAAGCGGATGTCACGCTGCTCTACGGAGCGGAGTACGTAATCGATGTTCTGCTGGTTCATGTCGCTCCCCTTTCTTTCGGGCGGGTTTCGACTGGTCTATATCGCAGATACTATCGCAGAAAAATGTTTCCGCAGGGTTAAAGCGTGTCCGGTGCTCAAAAAACGTGCGAGGGCGGGTGACTATGGCAAGTAACTAACGCTCGGATTCGGAGACAATTTGCCTACAGGCTCGTTCCAGTGCGGGAAACTCCATCGTCACTGCATCCCAAACAACTGAGCGGTCGACATTGCCGTAATCATGCGCAAGATAATTTCTCATGCCGATAATTCCACGCCACTCAATTTCGGGATGAAGACGCTGCGAGCGCTCCGACAGCTTGCCCGCTTCTTCCGTCACCCTAAGCGCACACATCAAAAGGGAGTCCGCCAACGCCCTCGTCCGCACATCATTCGCATGCAGAAACTGGTCCTCGGTGATATCAAAAGCCTTGATGCGCTCGTTCGTTTCGAAGATAGCCTCCAAGACCTCTTGCGCGCGAAGGCTGTCTGACTTACGCGCGATCATAAACGATCACTCCTTCGCGCTCGATTGCCGCGGCAAGATCGCCATCAAGATGGTCGCTCGAGACAAGGTCAACCTGCCTTCCAGTTTCTTTGCGCACCGCCTCACCAAAAGCCGACAACGCGAAAAGACCAAAACCATGCTCGCGATCGACCTCGAGACGCAAATCGATATCGCTATCGACACGCGCTTCGCCACGGGCATACGAGCCAAAAAGGACCACGGTTTTGATGGCGGGAATCGGGCCGGCCGCCTCGCGGACGGCGGACTCAATCTGAGCAATATCCAAAATGTCTGCGGCAACGTTTTCGCTTGCAGAGTCATTACCAAGTGAAGGAACAAACGGCAGCGAGCGCTCGCGCAGCATCTGCCTCATAAACATATTGACCGCAACAGACGAAGTCATGCCGAGTTCTTCGCATAGCTCGGCAAATGAATCTTTAATTGACGAGTCCACTCGTACACTCAGTACAGACGCAGCCATGGATACCTCCTGTATGACATTGTCTATATAGTATCACACAGACTAGCGCGAAGTGGAGGCTCGGGACTCGATGTGACCGGGAACCTCGATGCGTTTGGGCGCCAGCTTTGCGGCCTCGCCCACGGTGGTGGTGACGACGTCGATGCGCTCGGACAGACGCTCGACGACGCGCTCGGCAATCGCCAGTGTGTCCTGCGCGGCAGTGGTCACGCCGCCAAAGAGCACATGGTTCCAGGGATAGTCGTCGAACGTCGCAATCTTAAGGCCCGCCGGCAGCGAGGGGCCAAGCTGGGCCAGCGCCTCGGTCAGGCGCAAGAAGACCAGGCCGTTGACGGCAATGAGGCCGAGCTTTTTACCTGCATAGCCACGGATGGTCTCGTCCAAACGGCCAACGCCCGTAGCACCGCCATCGGCCAGGGTGACGACCTCGCCCGCAAGGCCGCGTCGCGAAAGCTCGTCGGCAAAGGCCTCGGCGCGCTCGCGACGCACGGGGCTGTCATCGCTCGCCTCGGTGAGCAGGCACAGGCGCTCACTGCCAGCGGCGGCCAAGGCGTCTACCAAGCCGGCGACCAGCTCACGGTTGTTAGATGTCACCAGATCGACACCGCCGTCGGCAACGTCGCGGTCGAGCAGCACAACGGGCAGACGTCCCGCTGCCGCGGCGATCGCCTCATCATTGCCTCCGCAGGTGTTGACGACCAGGCCGTCCACACCGGCATCGATAAGTCTGGTGAGCGACTCCGCTTCCTTAGCGGGGTCGTTACCACTAATGGCCGTCATGAGCGAGCAGCCGCGCGCGGCGGCGCTGGCGGAAAGTCCTTCGAGCATGGCGCTCGAGAACGGGTTGGCGATGTCGGCCAGGATCACGCCGATGAGGTTGGTGCGCGAGCTGCGCAGATTGCGCGCGGCGGCACGCGGGCGATAGCCGGTGCGCTCGATAACCGCCGCGATGCGAGCACGGGTTTCCTCGGTCATTTGCCCGGGGCGGTTGTTGAGATAGCGCGAGACCGTGGCCGGGCTCACGCCCGCCTCGGCGGCAATGTCCTTGATTCTCATCTGCGCCATAACGCACCCCGTTTCCCAATTGTCGGCGGTCTGAGCCATTTTAGGCATTTTTTTAAAAATCTCGGTTGCAAAACGCTGTAGGTGAGTATACTACAACTCGAAACGAAACCGATTTCGTAAACCGATTTCGGCAAGCGTTGGCACGCAGGTGCAAAGACGCACCCTACCGTCTTGGCACCTGCGTGCCAACGCCATATCAAAGGTGTACGCACGAGCAAGAAGGAGCTACGCGACCATGGGTAAAACGGTTCTTACCTTCGGCGAGATCATGATGAGGCTATCGCCCAAAGACCACCTGCGCATTGAGCAGGCGACCGAGTTTGATGTCCGCTACGGCGGCGCCGAGGCAAACACCGCGCTTTCCCTGGCCTACCAGGGCGACAAGGCCGCTTACGTCTCCGTTGTCCCAGCCAACCGTCTGGGCGAGTGCGCCCTGCGTTCGCTGAAGGCCTACGGCGTCGACACCACGCGCGTCGTGCGTCAGGGCGACCGTCTTGGCTCCTACGTCTTTGAGGTCGGTGCCTCGCAGCGCGGCAACGGCTGCGTCTACGACCGCAAGTACTCTGCCATCAACATGGCCAAGCGCGATATTTTTGACTGGGACGAGATCCTCAAGGGCATCGATGTCTTCTATTTCTCCGGCGTGACCCCCGCCGTCTCCGATGAGATGGCTACCGCCTGCAAGGATGCCCTCACCGCCTGCCGCGCCAAGAGCATCACGACCGTGTGCGACGTGAATTATCGCGGCAAGATGTGGTCGCCCGAGAAGTCGCAGGCAACCATGAAGGAACTCCTGCCGCTCGTCGACATCTGCATCGCCAATGACGAGGACGCGCCTGCCGGCCTTGGCATGACCTGCGTCTCTGGCTCCCTTGCCCACGGCATCGAGGAGCGCGACACCTACGTCGAGATGGCCCGCCAAATCTGCGCCGAGTACGGCTGCAAGAAGGTCGCTTCGGTCGTCCGCAACATCTCCTGCGTCGAGCGCTCCATCTGGATGGGCATGCTCTATGACGCCGAGAGCGGCGAGCACTGGTTCTCCCCTGCTCACGACGTTCACGTGCTCGAGGGCGTTGCCGCCGGCGACGCTTTCAACGCCGGTTTGGTCCATGCCCTCATCAACGACTTTGGCCCGCAGGACGCCGTCAACTACGCGATTGCAGCGTCGATCCTCAAGCTCACCATCAAGGGCGATTCCAACTTGGTGACCGCAGACGAGATCGCAGCCGTGGCATCCGCCGCCGACGGTGGCACCCGCGTCGCGCGCTAGTCCGTCTCCATTCCGCGGGCCGCAGCTTTCCAATCCCATACCCCTGCGGCCCGCTCCCCGATTCCTCCGGCCGGGCAAAACCACCAGTCCCATTCCGGTTTTGCCTGGCATTCCCTACACGACTGGTCGAGCAGCCGGTTTTGGAATTGCTTGAACCCCAAGCAGTGCCTCCGATAACCAATCCAAAATCGGCTCCTGACCAGCACATTTGGCAATCACGCGCCCATGCGCGCCACACATCGAAAGGAACATCATGTTCGATCAGTTCTACACCACGCTTAAGTCCCTGGGCATCGTGCCGGTCGTTGTGCTCGACAAGGTCGAGGACGCCGCCCCGCTCGCCCACGCCCTTATGGCAGCTGGCATGAAGTCCGCCGAGGTCACCTTCCGCACCGCCTGCGCCGCCGAGTGCATCGCCGCTATGGCCGAGGCCGAGCCCGAGATGTGCGTTGGCGCCGGCACCGTCCTGACCGTCGAGCAGGTTGAGCAGGCCCGCGCCGCCGGTGCCAAGTTCATCGTCTCCCCGGGTTACAACGAGGACGTCGTGAAGCACTGCATCGATATCGACCTGCCTGTCCTTCCCGGCACTGTAACCCCCTCCGAGGTCACCGCCGCCGAGAACTTGGGCCTCAAGGTCACCAAGTTCTTCCCCGCGTCCCAGTATGGCGGCCTGAACACCATCAAGGCCCTCGCCGCTCCGTTTGTCGGCCACCGCTTTATGCCTACCGGCGGCGTGAGCACCGCCAACGTCGAGGAGTACCTGAGCTCCTCCGCCATCATCGCCTGCGGTGGCACCTGGATGGTCAAGCCGGCCCTGTTTGCCGACGGCGACTTCTCCAAGGTCGAGCAGATCGCCCGCGAGGCCATGGACGTCGTCAAGAAAGTCCGCGGCTAGGTTTAGCTCTCTATCGTGAGAGGGGGCGTGCCCTAGACCTCGCCCCCTTTCTTTTAAAGCGGCTCGGAAGCGCGCCGTTTCCGTCACGGACAAGAACCAAAACCGTCTTGTATGCTGATAGAACGTGACGTAAGCGACACGCCCCCGAGCCGCTTTGTATAATCGGCTGGCAGTCGCGCTCAACTGAGCCACTTCGGTAAAAGCCGAGCCATCAAAACAGCTGCGGCGCCGTCTGGAGGAATGGACCTTTGCTTCCGGTCTTTTCCTCCAAGCGGCGCCGCAGCTTTTTTGTGCCCCAATAGTGCCCCAGCAGTTGCGGTGAAATATGGACTGCTTACACCATCAGAGCCGCAAAACAATCCCTATTTCACCGCAACTAATGAAGGGGACGAGTTAGATGGCCGAGTCTTTGGACAGCTCAAAATAGTCGGGATGCAAGGCGATAACCGGACCTTGCTCTTCGGGCATCAGGTGCAGGTGTGTCTCTGCCAGATAGCTCGCCGCGTCGGTATCGCCCCTCTTAATGGCCTCGAGAATCCGGCGATGCTGCCGACGAATCGGCTCCCAATCCAAATCCTGCGACACCATACGCAACCAGTTGTATCGCTCAAAATGCGTGTTGATGCTCTTCATCCAATCCCACAACATGTGACGACCGGCAATCTCAAAACACGTCTCATGGAACAGGTTGTCCAGGTCAAAGAAACGACGCGTTTCGCTATGGTCGAGCGACTCGGACTCGGCAAGAATCTGCTCGAGCCGATGCTTTTGCTCGGGCGTGGCGGCAGAGCAGCATTTAATGAGCACGCTTCTCTCGAGTTTTTCGCGCAAGAAACAGGCATTCTCGGCGCGCTCCATGCTGATTTTTGATACATAGGTGCCGCTTTTGGGACGCGTTTCCACCAGCTCCTGCTCACGCAGGCGCACAAAGGATTCGCGAATGGGCGTGCGCCCGATTCCCGTCTCCTTTTCCAGACCAATCGCCGAAAGGCGCGTGCCGGGCTTGAGCTCGGCATAGATGATCTTGGACCGCAATGCGTTGTACGCCTGGTCTTGCAGGCTCTGATAATGCTGCTGTTCCATAAAGCCCTCGGATAAACCCTCGGTTAATCGAATACCACCATGCAATACTATCGCATCCCCCGCCCCCTCATAAGTTGCGGTGGAATAGTTCCTGCTCAAAGCCTTCAGCTGCAAAAACAGGAACTATTCCACCGCAACTTCCAACAGCTTTTTTGGGACGGGGCTTTTTTGGCTACCCTGAGCCGCAGGTCGGCCCCTTGCCACAAAAGGGGCCCATCTACTACGTTAACGCGGAGAGCCCAGACCATGCTGAAAAGTGCGAAAACAAAACCGACGCTCCTATAAGTTGTCAAGAGGCAGTTTGCGGGAGCGCTCCCTTCA
>OJSE01000343.1_pt1 | contig 71703 bp, 57 predicted proteins | sample 1599351 | NCBI WGS metagenome assembly OJSE01 (sample SAMN04168656, study PRJEB22393) | human gut metagenome | biome: human gut microbiome; feature: stool | host: Homo sapiens | collected 2014-03-17 | reverse complement strand
AGAGCGCCGCCCTGTCACGGCGGAGGTCACCGGTTCAAGTCCGGCCGGGGTCGCTCGAACAGGTTCCTGTTCATGGCTCTGTAGCTCAGTTGGTAGAGCGAACGACTGAAAATCGTTAGGTCAGCGGATCGATGCCGCTCGGAGCCACCAGATACACCCCGGAGCAATCTGGGGTTTTGTTTTTCTCGCATATCTTTTCCGATTTACCTGCGCGATTTCCGCTCGTTTTCCAGCACAAGCGCCATCCGAACCATATCGGCGAAAGACATACGCCCATTACCCCCAACGAAGAGGGATGTTCTGTCCCCTCTGTCGCTAAACTATGGTGCAGGTAGACAAGGGGTTGACGGCTGTACTGTTCCATGATGTTGACCTCTAAACGGGTGTATCCCTGGGGTGAGGCGAGTGGAGATACTGTTAATCGGCAACACCGACTTCGTGACGAAGCAGTGGATCGAGCACACGTTCCCCCAAGACAAGGTGGTGGTGGCCCTCCGCAAAGGGACCGAATCCAGCGGCGAGGATCTCAAAATCATCGACATGCCCGACCGTGACGCCGTGTCGGAAGTGTTCTCCAACTACGAATTCGATCGAATCGTCTACTTCTCCGAAGATCTGACGCCCCGCAGCGAACGTGACGGCGACCTGGGCTACCTGCGCCGACTGCTGCACACCGTCCGCAATCGCAAGGTCCAGATGCTGATGGTGAGCGGGCCGGAATCGGAATTCGCCTATCCGCAGGAAACGGACGTGCACGAGACCAGCAAAAGCCTGATGTCGCGTGCCGGCGAAGAGCTCGGCCTGTACTATGCGCGCACCTACGATCTGGAAGTGAAGATCGTGCGCTGCCCCTATCTGTACGCGCCGCAACGCAATGGCGTCACCGCATATTTCAACGGCTTGTTCGAACAGGCACAAGCGGGAGAACTGCGCTTCCATGAACGCGCCGAACAACGCACCTGCTTCCTATGCGCCGACGATCTGGCCGAACTTATCTACCGCATATTCGACGACTGGACCGCCGACAGCGAGCTGTTCCACGTTCCGAACGTGTTCGACTTCACTTACGGCGATTTGGGAACGCTGATCGCGGGATATTTTCCGGGAACGAAGGTCGTATACGGCGAGGACCGTCCGCAGGCATACCCCGCCGACGACCACGAATTGCGATTGCGGTACGGCTTTTCGCCACGATACTCGCTTCGCGAGGATTTTCCGCACGTCATCGAAGGCTGGTTGAAGCTCCGCGAGAACAAAACCGACAAGCATCCGGTATGGGATTTCCTACGCAGCCACAACAAATGGTGGACCGTGCTGGAAATCATCGGCGCGTTCCTGCTGACGGAATGGCTCCGCACTTTTACACAAGGCAACAGCCAGCTGGAAACCGTGGACCTGCGATTGCTGTTCGTGGTGATCGTCGGCACCATCTACGGGCTGCATGCCGGCGTGTTCGCAGCCGTACTGGCCTGCGCCGGCGTGGCCATGTCCTACGCGTCGCAGGGCGCGTCCTTCGCCCCGTTGTTCTACGACACATCGAACTGGCTTGCCTTCGTCATTTATTTCGTGGCCGGATCGGTATGCGGCTATGTGCAGTCACGCAACCAGGAGAGCGTGAGGTTCGTGCGCGACGAGAACGGGTTGTTGCGCAATCGTCTGGACTTCCTGCGCGGGCTGTATCAGGATGTGCTCGACGACCGCAGACAGTTGCGCGACCAGATCATCGGCAGACGCGACAGTTTCGGCAAACTGTACGCCGTGACCCGAGAATTGGACGAAGTGCAACCGCAGAAGCTGTACCATACGGCGATCCGCATCATGCAGGAAAGCCTCGATAGCGACAGCCTCGCCATCTTCCGAGTGGACAACAGCGGACAGTTCGCCCGTCTTGTGGCGGCGAGCCCACGGTTCGACGTCGGCAGCTTCCGCTCCGTACGCGTCTCGGATTACGGTGAAATCATCACCGCGCTGGAACACAACGGCATATGGGTGAACCGAACGTTAAAGGACAAATTCCCGATGTACGCCGTCGGCGTGCGTGACCGTGGCGAACTGGCCGTGATCATCACCATGGGAGAGGCCAAACCGGACCAGATGAACCTGTACTTCCAGAATCTGTTCAGCATCATGTGCGGTCTGGTCGAATCGGCCATGATCAGGGCCTTCGAATACGAGGACGTGGCGCGCCGGTCCATGCTGGTGCCGGGAACGAACCTGCTGAAGCCAGAAGCGTTCCTGCCGAAGGCGCTGGCTGCCAACGACCTCAAACACGACCATATGGGCGACCATCTGCTGCTCAAAGTCGAATGCGAGGGAAACCTTGAGGACGCGGACTCCCTGCTGATGCAAAGCATCCGCCAGACCGATGAGGCCGGCATGCTGACGGATGACGGCGTGTATCTGCTGATGAACCAGGCGGGGGAGAAGGAACTGCCGATCATCCTCAAACGTCTGACCCGTTCCGGCTTGCACTGCTCCTACGTTCCGCAGACCCAAGAGGATGCCCTGCTTTCCGAAGCCCAATCGCATATCGCGCAAGCCGACGATGGGGGTGAAAGCTGATGGGGTCGACGACTATCGCCGCGTTGATCATCATCGCCGTGCATCTGTTGGTCTGCATGACGCTGTGTCTGCTGCACCACGTCGGAGTGCTGAAAGTCGATGGACTGCTGCTCCCGTTCATGGCGTTGATTCCCCTATGGGGGCCGTTGAGCGTGGCGCTCATGCATTCGCGTGCCGTGCTTCGTGGGGGACGACGGATTCCCGCCGGTCTGCAGGAACTGAAGGTCGAGGATCAGGAACAACGCAACATTCTTGTGGACGACCGTACGGATTACGCCAACACCGTGCCGTTGGAAGAGGCGCTGATCGTGGACAATCCACGGCAGCGTCGTAATCTGATGCTGTCCATTCTTAACGAGAATCCCGGCCAATACGCCAATCTGCTCTCCCAAGCCCGTCTGAACGAGGACGTGGAAGTCGTGCATTACGCGGCCACGGCCATGGCGCAGATCAGCGCGAAGGAAGACATCGCGTTGCAGCAACGCATGGAGGAATACGAGCGGAACCGCGATTCGGACGAGGCGCTCGACCGGTACCGTGAGGCGCTCGAACACTACTTGAAATCCTCCATGGAACAGGGGTATGCCAGAACGTTGCAGATGCGCCGATACGCCGACCTGCTCGCCGAACGGTTCAAACGGCATAACGACTACCGCACCGTATGCTCGTTGGCGAAGACGCAGATGGATCTCGGTTCGTTCGATGCCGCGTCTCGCACCATCGAAGCGGCGCTGTCCGCATGGCCGCGTCAAGGTGACGTCTGGCTGATGAAACTGCGATTGGAAGCCGCACGTCACGATGGCGAGGCGGTGCAACGCACCGTCCGGCACATCAAGGACGACCACATCTACCTTGGCGGCCGAGGCCACGACATCCTGCGATTCTGGCTCGGCGACAAGGAGGCTGGGCGCGCATGATACGTTCCGCATGGCGCATATGGAAGCGCTTCCGTTGGAAAAACCTGGTCCGCGTGTGGGCCGTATTCATGGCCATCGCCTTGGTGCTGTTGGCGCAAACCTTGGGCATCCACTACGGCGCGACGAAATTCACTTTGAAATACATGGCTCGTAACGAGGCCATTCCGGCCCAGAACGCCATCATGGGGCAGCGCGCCACGAACCTGATGCTCGTGGATAGTTCCCAGGATGGTGTGGACGAGGCCGAAGCCATGATGAAACAGGTGCTGCTCGACATGAAAGTGCCGACCGCCACCGTGGATCTGGCCAAAACCGATCCCGACGACATCCCCTCATTGAATCGGTACCGCACCGTGCTGATCGTCATGCCGGAACTTGATTCGCTGGGGGATGAGCTGGTGTCCATCATGAGATGGGTTGAAGGCGGCGGCAACATGATGCTTGCCATGACGCCTGAAAAAACAGGCTATCTGGACGCGATCGGGCCTCAAATCGGCATCGAATCCTCCGCATACGACTACGTGATGACCAAAGGCATCAAGCCTGCCAGGGACTTTATGCTGGGTGGCGGGCACACCTACATGTTCAGTGGCCCGTTCAAATCGTCGTTGAGTCTGAACCTCAATGAGAAGGCCACCGTCGAAGCGGTCAGTGCCAACGGCCATACGCCACTGATCTGGAGTGCCGATGTGCGTTCCGGACGAACCGTGACCTGCAATATCGGCATCTATGGCAAAGTGGTGCGCGGCTTCTATGCCTCCGCGTTCAGCCTGCTGGGTTCCGCCACGGCATACCCGGTCATCAACAGCGCCGCGTTCTATCTGGACGATTTTCCATCCCCGGTCCCCAGCGGAGACGCCACCTACATCAAACGCGACTACGGCATGAGCATCGCCGACTTCTATTCGAAGGTCTGGTGGCCGGACCTGACCAAACTCGCGGAACGCTACGGTATTCGGTTCACCGGCGTGATGATCGAGAATTACGGGGACGATACGAAAGACGCTCCCGTACGGCAGAAGGACGAATCGCATTTCAGCTATTTCGGCGGACTGCTGCTCAAACAGAACGGCGAAATCGGCTACCATGGCTACAACCATCAGCCGCTCGTACTGCCGAACACCGATTATGGCGACGAATACGCGTACCATCAGTGGCCGAATCGCAAAGCTGTCGTCGCCTCGCTGCGCGAGCTGATCGCATTCCAAAAGTCCGTGCTGCCGGCGGCCACAGCGTCGGTATATGTGCCGCCGTCCAACATCCTGTCCAAGGAAGGACGGCAGACAATCGGACGAGACGTGCCCGAAATCCGCACCATCGCCAGCACCTACCTGCCAAGCGACAGCAAACTGCCTTACGTGCAGGAATTCGGTGTGGCCGATGACGGCATCGTCGAGGCGCCGCGCATCGTCTCCGGCGGCATGGTGGGAGATTACATGCGGCTCGCCGCAGAATCCGAACTGAACATGCATTTCGTCAGCACCCACTTCATGCATCCGGACGACATGCTCGACCCTGACCGTTGCGCGAAAGAAGGCTGGGCGGTCTACAGAAAAGGCCTTGAGAACTATCTCGACTGGCTTGAAGTGTCCGCACCGTCCATCCGCATGCAGACAGGCACGGAATGCGCGTCCGCGGTGCAACGCTTTTCTGGACTGACTGTCAAGATGAGGGAATCCGCCAATGAGTGGGAATTCGACTTGGGCAATTTCAAGGACCAGGCTTGGCTGCTGCTCCGCGCGAACCATGGCACGCCCGGCAGAATCCAAGGCGGAAGCATGATCCGGATGACGGGGAATCTGTACCTCATCAAGGCCACGGACTCCACAGTGCACGTCGAACGCAAGGCTGGAGGCGCGGCATGAGAGTCTGCCTGGTATTGGAAGGTTGCTACCCGTACGTGCATGGAGGCGTGTCCACATGGATGCACAGCTACATCACCGCCATGAAGGAACACGAGTTCGTGCTGTGGGTGATCGGCGCGAAAGCCAAGGACCGTGGCAAATTCGTGTACGACCTTCCATCCAACGTGGTGGAAGTGCATGAGGTGTTCCTCGACGACGCGTTGCGTCTGAGCGGTGAACATGCGAAAGTGATCTTCACCGACGAGGAAGTCAAGGCACTGCGTGAGCTGGTGAATCTGAGCGATCCCGACTGGGACGTACTGTTCAACCTGTTCCACAACAAAGGCGTGCATCCGCTGTCGTTCCTGCAAAGCAACGAATTCATCGACCTGTTTACGAAGATCTGCATGGAGGAATACCCGTACGTCGCCTACGCGGATGCGTTCCACACCGTGCGATCCATGCTGCTGCCGGTGCTGTACCTGATGACGGGAGAAGTGCCGAAAGCGCAGATCTACCATGCCATCTCCACCGGTTACGGCGGCCTGCTGGCATGCTTGGGCGGCAGTATCAACCACGCACCCGTATTACTAACCGAACATGGCATCTACACGCGCGAACGCGAGGAGGAGATTCTTTCCGCCGAATGGGTTGCGCCCGCGTTCCGGCAACGGTGGATCCGTTTCTTCGCCATGCTGTCACAGGAGATCTACCGTAGGGCATGGCGTGTGACCAGCCTGTTCGGCCGCGCTCGCCAGACCCAGATCGACATGGGCGCTCCGGCAAGCAAATGCCTGGTCATTCCCAACGGCATCCAATACGAACGGTTCTGCGACATTCCGCTCAAGCCTGAGGACGGTTGGGTGGATATCGGCGCCGTGGTGCGTCTGGCTCCCATCAAGGACGTGAAAACCCTCATCCACGCGTTCAGCGAACTGTCGAACCGCGTGGACAATGTCAGGCTGCACATCCTCGGTGGTGTGGACGACCAGGACTATGCCGACGAATGCTATGAGCTGGTGAAACAGCTTGAAGTGAAGAACCTTGAATTCACCGGACGCGTGAATGTGGTCGAATACATGCGCAAACTGGATTTCACGGTGCTGACCAGCATCTCCGAAGGCCAGCCTCTGTCGGTGTTGGAATCGTTCGCGGCGGCCCGCCCTTGCGTGACCACCGACGTGGGCTGCTGCCGTGAACTGCTGGAAGGCGAGGAAGGCGACGACCTCGGCGTGGCCGGCTTCTACGTGCCTCCGATGTACCGCGAGGGCCTTGCCCGCGCCATGGAACGCATGTGCGCGAGCCGCAAGCTGCGCGAAGCCATGGGCCAAGTGGGACGCGAACGCGTGAAAACCTACTATCGGCATGAGCGCATGCTTGACGAATACCGTGCGCTGTATCTCGATACCGCCGACCATTACGGGTTGGAGCACTGATATGGCGGGAATCGGATTCGAACTCAAGAAACTGTTCCGCCGCAAAGGCCTGGTCGCCATGGTGCGCGCCTACGGCTACGCCGGGGTGATCTGCACCGGACCGATGCTGCTGGGCATCCTGCTGCAGTTCGGCGTGCTGGCGGTCAGCGGTTGGTGGCACGTGCCCCGCGCGGACCAGAATCTGCTGGTCTGCATGATCACGTACACGCTGCTCGCCTCATTGGTGTTGACCAGCTTCCTGTCCATGCCGGTGACGCGTTTCCTTGCGGACATGCTGTTCGAACATCATGAGGAGACCATTCTTCCATCGTTCTGGGGATCCACGACCCTCATGCTGGCGGTGGGTGCGGTGCTGTACGCGGTGTTCCTGCTGTTTTCCGGCGCGACCCTCATGCAGGGGTTACTCTGCCTATGGCTGTTCCTGGAAATGATCGTCAATTGGAATGCGATGAGCTATCTGACGGCCATCAAGGATTACCAAGGCATCATGTGGTCGTTCGTCGCGGCGGTGGTCGTGGCGTTCCTGTCCGCATGCGCGATGATGGCGCTGGGCCTGCCGCAGGTGGAAAACCTGCTGGCCGCAGTGGCGTTCGGCTACGGCGTGATGATGGTCTGGGACGTGGTGCTGCTGCACCGGTATTTCCCGCAAAGCTCGGAAAGCCCGTGGACGTTCCTCGCATGGCTGGACCGGTTCCTGCCGCTCGCCCTGACGGGACTGCTGACCACCCTCGGCTTGTTCTCCCACTTGGTGATCACCTGGTGTGGTCCGCTTGGCGTGCATGTGAAGGGACTGTTCTACGGTGCCCCCTACTATGATGTGCCCGCGTTACTGGCGTTCCTGACGATTCTGATCACCACCGTGAATTTCGTGGTGTCGGTGGAAGTCAATTTCTATCCGAAATACCGTGCCTACTACGCGCTGCTCAACGACGGCGGCACCGTGAAGGACATCGTGGTGGCCGAACGCGAGATGCTCGCCGTGCTCAACCGTGAGCTGTACTACACCGCGTTGAAGCAGCTGTTCGTCACCGCGGCGGTCATCTCGTTGGAAAAGATGGTGTTGGGCGTGCTGCCGCTCGGTTTCAACGATGGCATGCATGGTTATTTCCGTGTGCTGTGCGTCGGATACGCCCTGTACGCGGTCGGCAACACCGTGCTGATGATTCTGCTGTATTTCACTGATTACTTCGGCGCGGTGTGCTGCGCCGCGATATTCGCCGGGTCGGCCACGGTCTTGACTGTCATTTCGCAGTTCGTTCCGGTCACGCTGATGGGATTCGGCTTCCTGCTGGGCGCGTCGGCGTTCCTGCTGGCCGCGGTCGTGCGATTGGCGGTGTTCACCGACAATCTGCCGTATCGTGTGCTCGGCGCGCAGCCGATTGTGGCGACCGGAAAGCGCGGATGGTTTACGAAACTGGGCGAAGCGTTGGACGAATTCGGCGAACGGCTGCATGGAACTTTCGGACGGAAGGAATCATGAGGGAAAGCGTGGAAAGCATGGAAAGGAACGGACGAATGACGATGGGTAATCGGCCGTGCGGCCGCAATGCCATATTCAAATGCGCGGCGATCATCGCCACGGTCGTGATGACGTTCTCCTGCGTCGCCTGCGGAAACGCTGCGGACAGTGGTTCCACGGCAGACAAATCGGCGGCGCAATCGCAAGGAAAGCATGAGAAAGTCAAGAAAAGCGCCATGCAGGGGCTTGACGGCGCGCATCTGCGTGACAACGACTCGCTGTACAAGGTGTATGACGACAGCGGTGTGGAAACCATGTATCTGACGGTCTCGCGCGGCAACAAGTCGGAAGGCACCGACCACAGTTGGAGCGAAATCAACCAGTATTCCGTGGATGATTACGCGGCCATGCGCACCAACCGGTACCAAGTCAACGGTCTGCTGCAGGTCGGCGACGAACAGGGGCCTGTATCCGGCGAACTCGGCTACGGTGAAAAAGCGCCGAACGCCACCGTGCAGGTGCGCGGCCAGTCGTCCAGTCTCAATAAGCAGAAGAACTACAAAATCGAGCTGAAAAGCGGCAAAGGCAAATGGCGCGGGCAGCGCACCATCGCATTGAACAAGCATATGGGCGAAGGGCTGCGATTCCGCAACAAGATGGCATACGACCTGATCCGCGGCATCGACCAGGTGATGGGACTGCGCACGCAATTCGTGCACCTGTACGTCAAGGACGAAACCTCCGGTTCCAACTCCTTCGACGACTATGGCCTGTACACGCAGGTGGAGCAGCTCAACAAAAGCGCGCTCCAAGCGCACGGCCTCGACAAGAACGGCCAGCTGTACAAGGTCAACTACTTCGAATTCCAACGCGACGCGGACGTGATCAGACTCGCCGACGATCCCAAATACAATCTGTCGAAATTCGAGGAGAAGCTGGAGGTCAAAGGCAACAGCGACCATACCAAACTCATCGCCATGCTCAACCAGCTCAACGATTATTCGGTGCCGATGGACAGCATCCTCGGCAAATACTTCGATACGGAAAACCTTGCGTACTGGATGGCGTTCCAGTTGCTGACCGGCAACACCGACACGCAAAGCCGCAACATGTACCTGTACAGCCCTACGAATTCCGACACCTTCTATGTGCTGGACTGGGACAACGACGGCATGCTCATGCGCAAGGAGAACCAGATCCGCAATATCTCCACCGGTTCCAGCTGGGAGCAGGGAGTCAGCAACTATTGGGGCAACGTGCTGTTCAAACGCTGCCTGCAGACCAAATCGTTCCGCGACGAACTCGACAAGGCCGTGAAGCGGGAATACCGCTATATGAGCGCAAAACGCATCAATACGATGGTGGACCACTACGAGTCCATCACCAGGCAGTATTTGTGGAGGACGCCCGATTCCATGTACGAGCCGCTGACGCGCGCCCAGTATGACGAAGTGGCGGGGCAGCTGCACGACGAGGTCGCGCAGAACTACAGGATCTACAAAGAAAGCTTCGACAAGCCCATGCCGTTTTTCATCGACGCTCCACAGGCCGCAGACGGCAAACTCAAATTCAGCTGGGACACCTCGTACGATTTCCGTGGCGAGGATCTGAGCTACGACGTCACCGTCGCCAAGGACTATCTGTGTGAGGACGTCATCTTCTCCAAAACCGATCTGGCATTGCCGGAGACGGTGACGGACCTGCCAGGCGACGGACAGTATTTCATACGAGTGCGGGCGCGCAACGCCTCCGGCAAGACGCAGGACGCCTTCGACTACTACATGACCGACACCGGCAAGACGTACGGCACGAGATGCTTCTACATCAAATCCGGGAAGATAGTGGAGGATGTCAATGCGCGGTGATGGCGGGGCGTCGAAACTGCTGGAACGGGTCCGCCGCCGTGTCGGCGAGGAGCTTTCCATGCCTCCGCGCCGCTGTGAGGAACATTACCGGCATGAGCTCAAGTATCTGATTTCGTACGGGCAGAAAGCTGATCTGAACTTGCGTTTGGCTCCGTTGCTTGAACAGGACAGCCATGCGCGTGGCGGCTGCTATATGATTCGCAGCCTGTATTTCGACGATTATTGGAACACCGCCTACCAGGAGAAGGTGGACGGCGTGCTGATGCGCAAGAAATACCGTATCCGTATTTACGATTACAGCGACCGCGTGATCAAGTTGGAGCGCAAGCGCAAGCGCGACAGCTGGATATACAAAGAGGACGCGTCGCTCACGCATGGGCAGTTCGATCGGATATTGGCCGGCGATGTCGGATTTTTGGAACACAGCGAAGAGCCGTTGTGCCGGGAATTCTATGTGGAATACATGAGCAATGTGCTGCGGCCGCGGGTGATCGTCGATTACGAGCGTGAGCCGTGGATCCTCGACGCGGGCACGGTGCGCATCACCTTCGATATGAACGTGCGCGCGGCGGTGGATGGATTCGACGTTTTCGACCGTGGTCTGCCCACTCTGCCGGTACTTGAGCCGGGCAAGCTGGTGATGGAGGTCAAATTCACCGAATTCCTGCCGCAGATCGTGCGTGACATTCTGCCAGGCAAGGCGCAGGAGATAACGGCCGCCTCGAAATACGTGCTGTGCTATGACAAAGCCTCGTATCTGCGGGGTTTCGACTACTGGCAGGAAGGCTGGAACGTGCCGAGCGTGTGACTTGAGCGCACCGGTCGGACGTATCGCGGAAGACCGAAAACAGACGGACGAAAACGCGCAGCCGAAAACATCGGCAATCGTAGAAAACGTAATAACCGAACAATCGCAAAAGAGAAAGCGAAACCATGAGCGTAAACGACATGATCAAGAAATCGGTGCTGAACTCCTTCAGCCAATACAACGTGCCCAAAATGGCGCTGGCCCTGCTGGTGGCGCTGCTGGTGGGCATCGTCATCTACTGCGTATACCGGCGGTTCTACACGGGCGTCGTGTATTCGCGCAGCTTCGCGGTGACGCTGGTGGGCATGTGCGTGCTCACCTGCATGGTCACATTGGCCATCAGCACGAACATCGTGATCTCGCTTGGTATGGTGGGCGCGTTGTCCATCGTGCGTTACCGTACCGCCGTGAAGGATCCGATGGACCTGCTGTACCTGTTCTGGGCCATCACGTCCGGCATCGCGGCCGGCGCGGGCATGTATCTGCTGGTGGTGGTCGCCGGCGCGGTGATGATTGGCATGCTCGCCCTGTTCTATTCGCATCAGGACAAGGGCCGCGTGTACATCGCGGTGATCCATTACGCTTCCGACGCGGTCGGGGACGACATCACGCGCGCGTTCGGCCGCACGAAGTTCTTCGTCAAATCCAAAACCATGCGTGGCGACCATGTGGAGATGGCCGTGGAAGTGTTCTGCGACGACAAGGACATGACGTTCGCCGAGCGGATTCGTGCCATCGAGGGTGTTGAGGACGTCACCCTGATACAGTACAACGGTGAATATCACGGATAGGACGTGGTGACAGGAAGGAATCTGTTTGGCTGACACACCGGAAATGGGCAGGACGCCGTCCACCGACGAGCTTGTGCCGGAGCTGACGTTCGACGAGATCGACCGTGCGTTCGACAACAACGAGTTCTGCTTCTACCTGCAGCCCAAATGCAATGCGGCTACGGGTGCCATCGTCGGTGCCGAGGCGCTGGTGCGTTGGAACCACCCCAAATATGGTGTGGTATCTCCGGGCAGGTTCGTTCCCATGCTGGAACAGGCCGGACAAATCTCCCGACTGGACGTGTTCGTATGGCGTTCCGTGGTCCGGATGCTGGCACGTTGGGAACGTGAGGGCCGCAATCTGGTGCCGATTTCCGTGAACGTCTCCATGGTGGACATCGACCAGATGGATGTGGCGGACACGCTCACCGGACTGCTGAACGAATACGATGTCGACGCTCGGCTGCTCCAAGCGGAAATCACCGAAAGCGCCGTGGCCAGGAACCTGTCCAAAGTGGAAAGCACCATCCGCAAGCTGCATGCGGACAACATCGCGGTGCTGATGGATGATTTCGGATCGGCGTATTCGTCGCTGAACATGCTCAAGGACATCAACGTCGATGTGATCAAACTTGACATGAAATTCATCGACCTCGATGAGGACAATGCCAGCAAAGGGCTGAAAATCGTCGAATCGGTGGTCAACATGGCCAGAAAGCTGCGACTGCTGGTCATCGCCGAAGGCGCACAGACCAAACAGCAGGTCGACCAGCTGCTGTCCGTGGGATGCCGGTACATCCAAGGGTATTACTTCCACGAACCGCTTCCGGTGGGACGGATGGAGAAGCTGTTGGCCGAACGTCCCGACGACCGGCATTTCTGGGATATGTCAAACGATTTCATGCATGGCAGCTATGTGCCCGTCAACGGCCGTACCATGCTTGAGACGTCCGCGCTCGCCGCCAGCACCTTCGAGATTCTGGCCAATGGCATGGCGGAACTCTCCCGACTGAATGTGAAGACGGGCGAGTACCGCGCGGTCAAACGCGATGGCATACTGCCGACGCCGGAAACCGATGATTTCGAAACCTACGTGCAGACGCTGATCGCCGAACGCGTGGTGCATCCGGACGATGCCGACAGGTTCCGTGCTGATATGGATCTGGCTTCGCTCCGTTCGCTGCTGTTCTCGCAGAAATCCGCGTTCGGAGTGTACCGCAGTGAGGTGCTGGCCAGAACCGGCATGATCTCCTTCGCGGTGATTCCCTCACGTGAATGCTCCGAAAGCGATCCATGGGCCGTGGTGATGGTTGGCCGGAACCTGCCGATAGAGTCCTTTGTCCGGTTGAACGGCGAGGAGTACCGACGGGATTCATTGACGGGGCTGCTCAACCGCAACGCTTTCGACGATGATGTGGAATTCATCCAAGCCACCCATGACAAGCCGTTGACGGTGATGTACATGGATCTGATTGGCCTGCATGAGATCAATAATCATTTGGGTCATGCCAGAGGCGACGTGGTGCTGTGCGAGCTTGCGGACGCGGCGCGCGCCTATTTCGGCGACGATAATATCTACCGCATCGGCGGCGACGAGTTCGTGATCATCAGTTTCGCCCATTCGATGGCGCAGAGCGCCCGACAGATGGGATATATGCGTCAGGAGCTGCTTGATCACGGTTGCGAGCTGTCCGTGGGCATGGCCGAATCCGATGACGGCGAGGATATTCCGGATCTGGTCAACCAGGCGGAAAACGAGATGCGCAAGGACAAGAAGCGCTACTACGCCAGCGGCAGCGGCAAAAGGCAGTTGCGCACGTTGAACAAGCAGCTTGAGGACATCCTGGTACGCAACAAAGACATGGAATCGTTGCTGCAGCATTTGAATACACGGTATTCGATCGCTTATGTGGTCAATCTGCGTGCCGATACGCAACGGCCGGTCGTGGTTCCCGGCTATGTGCAAAAAATGCTTGACAAACATGGCGGTTCCTTCCACGAGATGCTGCTCGACTATTGCGACAACTTGGTGGCGCCGGCCTACCGGGACGGCTTCCGCATGCTGTTCGACTACGATTACGTCCGCGACCGGATATGCAGGGAAGGCGCTATACGGTACGCCTACGTCAGAAACGACGGCGAACGGTTCCTGATTACGATTTTCCCCGACACCCATTCCGTGGACGAGGTCATGTGGGTGTTCGCCAAAGAAGACACGTCGTCCGAAGAATAGGATTTCGGGCATCGGACGGTATGCTGTCCGGTTTTGCCGGTGTTGTGGGATATTGACGAAAAAATTGTGTGTCGTGGGTGCTTCCTCGCATGGAAAAGGGCTTATGATGAAACCGTTGGCCGTGGCAATGGATGCCGTGGTCTTCGCTTGAACACACAGTCGCTTAAAGGAGAGCACTATGGTCTATCGCATGATTTTCAACCAGACCGCGTATTTCGGCCGCGGAGCCATCAAGGAGATTCCGGGCGTCGCCAGGTCCCATGGCTTCACCAAGGCGTTCATCGTCACTGATCCGGTGCTGCTGGAGACCGGCACCGTCAAGAAGGTCACCGACGTTCTTGACGAGGCGGGCATGCCGTATGAGGTGTTCGACAACGTCAAGCCGAATCCGCCGGTCGAGTGCATCCAGGATGGCGTCGCCAAGTTCGCAGCCTCCGGAGCCGACTTCCTGATCGGCCTGGGCGGTGGTTCCCCGCAGGACACCTGCAAGGGCATCGGCATCGTGACTGCCAATCCGGAATTCGCCGACGTGCTGTCCCTTGAAGGCGTGGCCGACACCAAGAACCCGTCCGTGCCGATTTTCGGTGTGCCGACCACCGCTGGCACCGCGTCCGAAACGACCATCAACTATGTGATCACCGACACGGCCAACAAGCGCAAGTTCGTGGCCGTCGACCCGCATGACATCCCAATCGTCGCCTTCGTGGATCCGGACCTGACCGACTCCATGCCGCGTGGCCTCAAGGTGGCCACCGGACTCGACGCCCTGACCCACGCCATCGAAGGCTATATCACACCGGGCGCGTGGAGCCTGTCCGACTGCCTGTCCATGCAGACCATCCGCATGATCGCCAAGAACCTCGCCAAGAGCGCCGATGGAGACATTCCGGCCGGCGAACAGATGGCCTACGCCTCCTACATCACCGGCATGGCCTACTCCAACGTCGGCCTCGGTCTGGTGCACGGCATGGCCCACCCGCTGGGCGGCCGCCTCGGCGTAGCGCACGGTGTGGCCAACGGCATCCTGCTGGCCCCGGTCATGGAATACAACAAGGACTACACCGGCGAGAAGTACCGTGACATCGCCGACGCCTTCGGTATCGCCGATGCCTACACCGGCGACATCGAAACCGTGCGTGAAGAGGCCGTCCAGGCGGTGCACAAGCTCACCGTGGATCTGAAGAACCCGACCAAGATCTCCGAAGTTGGCGCCACCGAAGCCGACCTGGAGCCGCTGGCCCATGACGCCTTCCACGACGTGTGCACGCCGGGCAACCCGCGCCAGGCCACCCAGGAAGACATCCTCGCCATCTACAAGAGCCTGATGTAGGTCCGACTGCGGTAGGCGCAATCGCAAAACCGCAATCGTAAAAACAAAACGGACGGCATCGATCGCATGGTCGGTGCCGTCCGTTCGCTATCCGCGGAAAATACGCCGCGAATAATCGCTATACCTAATCGCTATTCCTCGTGCTTCTCGCTCCACTCCTCATCAGTGGGAGTGTCGTCATACAGCTCGTGGCCTTCCTGTTCGGCCAATTCCATCTGCTCGTTGATCCACGCGGCCTCGGCCGGATTGATATCAGCGGTGTTCAACACCTTCTGCCACACCGGATACAGCAGATGCATCACAGGATATAACGCGGTGATGAGGATTTCCGGCTTGTGCTTGCGGTAATGCTGCGGATGCGCGTTGAACGTGTTCTTGAAACGGCGCATATAGTTGAGGAACGATGCCGGAGACGTGTCCATACGACGTGCGCTGATGCCCGCGATCATCCGCGGACAATACACGGTCTTGAGATCCTTGCCCAACAGATGCAGCGAGATGTCGATGTCCTCATGCATCACATCCGCCTTGTCTTGGCAGACCTCGTCGGCGATTTCGCGCCAGGCGGTGGCGCGCAGGGCCATGTTGGAACCGAACAGCAGAGGTTGCCCATCATCGGCCCTATAAATACGTTTGCGGGTGGAATTGTCCCCGCGAAGCCCGAAATGACGGCTCGGCAAATCGTAATACATCACCGGACCGGTGGCGCCCATCGCATCCGGATCCTCGGTGAAAATGCCGGACACCACCTCCACCCAGTCCGGGCGGATCATGCAGTCGGCATCGAAACGGCCAAGAATATCGCCGGTGGCATGATTCAAACCATAATCACGCGTTGGAATCAGACCCTGCTCATCATCCTGATGCAGCAGCTTCACCGGCGCTTCCGGATGGTCCTTCATGAACTGCTCCACCACGGCAACGGTCGAATCAGTGGAACGGTTATCGACGACAATCACCTCATGAGGCATCACGGTCTGCCGGGTGGCGTTGAGCAGGCAATCGTTGATACGCTCCTGTTCATTCCAGGCGGGGATGACAATTGAAACGTTCAGCATGGTTTCAAGAATAGGTTCCAGCCCGTACACGGTGCCTGTCTACAATAAGGAGCCATGAGCGAACGCGAACAGCATATGGATACGGACAAGAGGACGGGAACGTCCGGACAGTGCGGCAATACCGACGAAATGCGTTGGGATCTCGGCACGCTGTTCCCTGCGAAAGGCGATCCACGCAGACCTCCGGAATGGCTGGGTCGCGCGCTGCTGTACATCGCCATCGCCATCGTGCTGCTCTCCTTCTGCTGGCGCAGTTGGGGCAAAATCGAATACCTCATCATCGACGTCGTTATCTCGCTGTTCCTGGCGCTCGCCGTGGAGCCGGTGGTGATTCCGCTGGTCAAGCATGGCTGGAAGCGTTCGTTCGCTTCGATTTTCGCGTTGCTGATGTTGGGTGTCCTGCTTTGCGTGATGTTCGGTCTGTTCGGCAATCTGTTCGTGCAGCAGGTCATCGCTTTGTGCAACGGTCTGCCGGCCCTCTACCAGCAGATCTGCGATTTCGTGGCGCAATACACGGATTTCAAGCTTCCTGAGATCAACAGTCTCGGCGGTGAGATTCTGAAGAACATACAGACCTCGTGGGTCACGGATTTCGCGGGCACCGCCATCAGCACGGTGTCCGGATTCTTCAGCTTCCTGCTGAACCTCATGACGGTGATCATGACCACGTTCTACATTTCGGCGGCCGGCCCGAAGCTGCGCCGCGCGGCCTGCCAGTGGATGGCTCCCTCCGCGCAGCGCCGGTTCCTGTTCGTCTGGACCGTCAGCCAGACGCAGATCTCATCGTTCCTGTTCTCACGTGCCATCCTCGCCGTGCTCAACGCGTTCTTCACCTCGATCTGCCTGATGGCGTTGCACGTGCCGTATTGGATGCCGTTGGCGTTGTTCTGCGGCGTCGTATCGCAGTTCATCCCGATGCTCGGCACGTACATCGGCGGCGCGTTGCCGGTGCTGTTCGCCTGGGGCAGCTGTGGTTTGTGGCAGGCGATCGCCGTGGTGGCGTTCATCTGCGTCTACCAGCAGATCGAAAACCTGATCTTCGCGCCGAAGATCTCCCGCCGCACCATGGACGTCAACGATGCGGTCGCCTTCCTTGCCGTCCTGGCCTTCGGCTCGCTGTTCGGCGCGATCGGCGCGTTCCTGGCGCTGCCTATCGTCGCCTCGATCCAGACGATCGCCCGCACCTACACCAAGCGGTACGATCTGGTCGATTCGCCGCTGATGGACGATCCGGTTCCGGACAAGAAGTCGAAGCTGGTGAAAGGCGCCGAAGTCATCAGCGAGCACCTGCACGCCGTGCCGCGCGCCGTGCAGGGGTCGAGCGCGCATGTGCCGATTCCCGACGACGTGCGCTTCCTGCAGGAGCAGGCGTACAATATCACTCGGTCCGACGAGACCGGGGATGCCGACGAATCGCAGACCGTCGCCATTCCGAAGCACGTGTTGGACGGGGTCGATCGCAAGCCGCTGCGGGGAACCGCGGAAGCGGACGGAGCGCAGACGGAAGCCGGACCGCAGGTAGCGGACGGGTCGCAATCGCAGGGAACGGATGACAATCCGAGAAGTAGGTGGCGTTAATGGTATTGCTGAGCGTACTTGATGTCGTGCTGGTGGTTTTGGGCGGCGCCGGCATGCTCTACCAAGCGGTCTGCATCGTCATCTCGCTGTTCGCCAAGCCGATCAAGTTCCCCGAAGCGCCGATGAACAAACGGTACGCGGTGCTGATTTCCGCGCGAAACGAAGCGAACGTCATCGGCAACCTCATCGACTGCCTGCATTCGCAAACCTATCCGAGCGAGCTCATCGACATCTGGCTGGTGGCCGACAACTGCACCGACAACACCGCCGAAGTGGCCCGAAACATGGGATGCCACGTCATCGAACGATTCAACAAGGAGCAGGTCGGCAAAGGCTACGCGCTGACCTATCTGCTCGACCAGATGAACGAGTCGGGCGCATCCGACCCGTATGACGCCTTTTTCGTGTTCGATGCCGACAACAAACTCGACAAGCACTACATCGAGGAAATGAACAAGGGCTTCCAAGCCGGTTTCAAAATCCTCACCAGCTACCGCAATTCCGTGAACCTGTCCGACAATTGGGTGTCGTCCGGTTCCGCGTTGTGGTTCATCCGCGAATCGCGCTTCGTTTCCGCCTCCCGCATGTGGCTCGGCAACAGCTGCCACGTGGGCGGCACCGGCTTCATGTTCTCCCAGGAGATCATGCGTCGCAACAACGGCTGGAAATTCCACCTACTCACCGAGGATCTGGAATTCACCATGGACAGCGTGCTGCACGGCGACCGCATCGGCTACTGCGGCACCGCCATCCTGTACGACGAGCAGCCGGTCACCTTCGCGCAAAGCTGGCGTCAACGCCTGCGTTGGAGCAAGGGCTTCCTGCAGGTGTTCCGCTATTACGGACCGGCGTTGATCAAGCGCGCGGTCAGGGAACGTGATTTCTCCGCCGTCGATTTCACGCTGCTGCTGTGCCCGTTCACCGTGCTCGGCATCGCACGCGTGCTGTTGGGCATGCTGTTCGCCGCCTGCGGTTTCGTGACATGGCAAAGCCAGCTGAATTCGCTGACCGGCTGGACATCCGGCATTGTGATATCGGTGATCGGCATGATGGGACTCGCCGCATTGACCATCGTGGCGGAACGCGATCACGTGGGCGCCACCAACAAGGAGCTGCTCGCCTACGTGCTGGCCTTCCCGATCTACATGCTGAGCTATGTGCCGATTTCGTTCCAGGCGGTGTTCGCCAAGTCCGAATGGAAGCCGATCGAGCATAAGGGCTGAGGCTTGCCCGCGGCGGTGTGAACGGTCATGAGATGTTTCGTGGCGATCCATACGGTGCGGATGGTGAAAAGATGACGAAGAGAGGGTGTGGTTTGGCTATGGATGACGCTGGCGATTACCGCTATACGCGACGACGCCGAGCGATCACGGTGGCGGTTTCCGTCGTGGCCACCGTCGCACTGTGCGTCGGCTATGCAGTGGCCGACATGTGCGATGTCGCACCGGGCGTCCTCACATTGCGCCATGTCGAACATTCGACGGTCGCCGCTGCCGGCCGTTCGATCGAGGCGGCCGACGTGATCGCCGACATCGACGCTTCCAAGACCATCGATCCGGCCGCTGCGCGCGCGCTGACCGACGCGTTCCGAGCCTCAGCCGCCGGCTTCGGCGGCGAATTCTCCATCGCCATCGCCGACGCGTCGGGCAACGTGGCCGCGGAAAACAACATCGACGTGCCCCGCACGCCAGCATCCACCATGAAAACGTTGACGGCGTATGCGGCCGCCGTCGAACTCGACATGGGCAAGACCCTGGACACGCAGACCTATCTGGAACAGTCCCAGGACGGCACCGCGCGTCTGGTGCTCAAAGGCAACGGCGACATGCTGTTGGGAGCCGGAGCGTCCGACGCGAACCACATCAACGGACGTGCCGGATTGGGCACGCTTGCCGGGCGGACCGCACAGGCGTTGCGGCAGCGTGGCATCACCTCCGTGACATTGGCTTATGACGACACACTGTTCGGCAACGACCGCTGGCCGCAAGGCATCGCCGAACTCGACACGGACCACCTGTACTACGCCCCGACAGCTTCCATGGCCGTGGACGGCGGCAGGAATTGGAACGGGACAGGTCCGGCCAATCCTGATGTGTTCTCGGCGTATCCGGCATTGAGCATGCAGCCGGCGCGTGACGCGGCGCTGGTGTTCCAGCAGCGGCTGGCCGAACAGGGCATCACGGTTCAGGGATTTGTATCGCAAGGCACGGTTGCGGGGGCATCCCATCCGCTTGCCTCCGTGCGTTCGGCGTCGTTGAACGAGATTATGGCGTTCACCATGCGGCATTCCGACAATTCGCTCGCCGAGGAATTCGGCAGGCTGCTGGCGTTGCAGGTCGGCGCGGACAATTCGCCGGCTGGCGCGGTGCAGGCTGTGAAAAGCGTGCTGGAGCGCAAAGGCATCACTACGACCGGGCTCGACATGCGCAATTGTTCGGGACTTACGGAGGATTCGAAACTGACGGCGCGCACCCTGCTCGAAGTGCAACTGCGCAATCTGGCTGCGGGATCGGGGGCGGCCGCAGCCGAAGGAATGTCCGTCATGGGCTTCGTCGGCACCGCTGAGAGCCGTCTGAACGATGCTGACGAAGCGGGGCTGATCCGTGTGAAAACCGGCAGTCTGGGCGACGTGACCTCCATGACCGGCAATGTGTCGCGGTTGAACGGCGGAGCGTTGACCTTCGCGGTGATCGTCAACAATCCCACCGATTTCGCGGCGGCGAAGGCGGCCATCGACACATTCGTGGCCGGTCTGCCGAAGCTGTGAACGGCCACGTGTGAATCTTCCCAGCGGATATTCAGCATATAGCCAGAAACATGTCATTCGCATGTGCCAAGATGGTGGGCATGCGAATCGCTGACGTACAAGAAGACATTGATCACGAGCTGATCAGCAAAGAAGAGATCTCCGACATCATCAACCGTGCCGCGGCACAAGCCAGTGAAGACTATCGTGGCAAGAACCCGCTGCTGGTCTGCGTGCTCAAGGGAGCCGTGAACACGCTTGCGGCGTTCTCCCAGGCCATGAGCATTCCGGTCCAAATGGATTTCATGAGCCTGTCGAGCTACGGTTCCGGCACGGAGTCGAGCGGCAAGATCACGGTTCGTCAGGATCTGTCCACGGATGTGCGAGGACGCCATGTGCTGATTGTTGAGGACATCATCGATTCGGGCATCACCCTGGCTTGGCTGGTCGACGAGCTCAAGCGCCGTGGAGCGGCTTCCGTGGAAATTTTTGCGCTTCTGGAGAAGCCGGCACGTCGCAAGGTCAATGTTGATGTGAAATACAAGGGACGTGAGATTCCCGATGAATTCGTGGTCGGTTTCGGCTTGGATTACGACGAGTACTACCGCAACCTCGATTCGATCGCGGTGCTGAAGCCGTCAGTCTATGAAGGAGGTCAGGCATGAGTTTCCCTGGTCCGAACCAGCCGCCAAGCAATGGCGGCGGCAACAAGCCCAACGGGGGCAATAACCCGTTCACCAATCCGTTTAGCCGCAACAATGACGGCAAGAACGGTGGCAGCGGGGCGAACGGCAACAAGTCCAACGGCCCCCGTCCGTTCTGGCAGTCGCCGTGGCTGTGGGTTGTGGTCGTGGCATTGCTTGCCGTGACCATGTTCCAGCTTTTCGCCGGTGCGGGCTCGCAGACCATCGACACCAAGGATGGCATGCAGATCCTCAACGGCAACACCGTCGAGTATGCGACGATCGTGGACAACACCCAGCAGGTCAAGCTCAAGCTGTCGAGCGATTACTCCGCCACCGACCCGGACACCGGACGTACGAAGAACTACGGCAAGAACGTGCAGTTCTACTACACGTATGCGCAGTCCGCGGCCGTGGTCAAGGCCGTGCAGAAGGCCGATCCGGCCAAGGGCTGGACCGCGTCCATGCAGCAGACCAGCATTTGGACCTACCTGCTCACCTCGCTGTTGCCGTTCCTGATCATCTTCGGCCTGTTCTGGTTCCTGATGAGCCGTATGGGCGGTGCCGCCGGCGGCATGTTCGGCATGGGCGGCAAGAAGAACAGCGGCAAACTGCTCGACGGCCAGACCCCGACCACCAAGTTCTCCGACGTGGCCGGCGAAGACGCTGCCGTGCAGGAGGTCGAGGAAATCAAGGACTTCCTCAAGGACCCGTCCCGTTACAAGGCTTTGGGCGCCCGCATTCCGCGCGGCGTGCTGCTGTACGGCCCTCCAGGCACCGGTAAGACGCTGCTGGCGCGCGCCATCGCAGGCGAGGCCGGCGTGCCGTTCTACTCCATGGCCGGCTCCGACTTCGTGGAGATGTTCGTGGGCCTTGGCGCCTCCCGTGTGCGTGACCTGTTCGATGAGGCCAAGAAGAACGCTCCGGCCATCATCTTCATCGATGAGATTGACGCTGTCGGCCGCAAGCGTGGCGGTTCCGGCATGAGCGGTGGCCACGACGAACGCGAGCAGACGCTGAACCAGCTGCTCGTCGAGATGGATGGCTTCGACAACGATACGAACCTCATCATCATCGCTGCGACCAACCGTCCGGATGTGCTCGATCCGGCATTGCTGCGCCCGGGTCGTTTCGACCGTCAGGTGGCCGTCGAAGCACCTGATTTGGAAGGCCGCGAGGCGATTCTGAAGGTACACGCCAAGGGCAAGCCGTTCGTGCCGGACGTTGACCTGCATATGATCGCCGTGCGCACGCCGGGCTTCACCGGCGCCGACCTTGCCAACGTGTTGAACGAAGCCGCGTTGCTGTGCGCCCGTGCCGGCGCCCAGCTCATCGACAACCGCGCCATCGACGAGGCCATCGACCGTGTTCAGGCCGGTTCGAAGCGTCGTTCCAAGGGCATGGCTCTCGACGAGCTACGCAACACCGCATATCACGAGGGTGGCCATGCGCTGGTCGCGGCCGCCATGAACGACACCGATCCGGTGACCAAGGTGACGATTCTGCCGCGCGGCCGTGCACTGGGCTACACCGCGGTCATGCCAACCGAGGACCGTTACTCCATGTCCCGCAACCAGCTGCTCGATCAGATGGCGTACGCCATGGGCGGCCGTACCGCCGAAGAGGTCGTGTTCCACGACCCGACCACCGGTGCTTCCAACGATATCGAAAAGGCCACGAACATCGCGCGTCAGATGGTGCTCGACTACGGCTTCTCCGAGAAGCTGGGCGCCATCAAGTGGTCCGACGACGAGCAAAGCGATCTCGGCGCGCTCACCCACAAGTACTCCGCGCACACCGCCGAAATCATCGACGAGGAAGTGCTCAAGCTTGTGGAGACCGCGCATACCGAAGCATGGAACGTCATTAACGAGAACCGCGACATCCTCGACGAGCTGGTACGTCAGCTGCTCGTCAAGGAAACGCTCAACGAGAAGGAGCTTGCCGCCATCTTCGCCAACATCAAGAAGGCGCCGAAGCGCGAGGTCTGGTTGAGCGACGAGAAGCGTCCCGATTCCGACATTCCGCCGGTCCCGATTCCCGACAAGCTGAAGAAAAGCGCAGGATTGACCAACTGATGAGCGATACCGATTTCGATACCCTCTTCGACGACAAGGCCCGTGCCGCTCATGCGGCCGGGCCTGTCGGCTATGACGAGGAAGGCGTGCGCCAGGCCGTGCGCCTGTTCTTGAAGTCCATCGGCGAGGATCCGGACCGTGAAGGTCTGCTGGACACGCCGGACCGTATCGGGCGCGCGTGCAAGGAGCTGTTCGCCGGCCTCGGACACGGGCCAGAGGAAGTGCTGAAAACCCGTTTCAAGGTGGACACCGACGAAATGGTCCTCGTACGCGACATCGAACTGTTCTCCGTCTGCGAGCATCATCTGCTGCCGTTCCATGGCGTGGCCCACGTCGGCTACATCCCGCAGAACGGCCAAGTGGCGGGCTTAAGCAAACTGGCACGGTTGGTGGAACTGTACGCACGCCGTCCGCAGGTGCAGGAGCGGCTCACCCAGCAGGTGGCCGACGCGTTGATGGAAGGCATCGACGCGCGTGGCGTGATCGTGGTCACCGAATGCGACCACATGTGCATGGCCATGCGTGGCGTCAAGAAGGCGCAGTCCCGTACCGTCACCTCGGCGGTGCGAGGATGCATGCGCGACGCGGCCACGCGGACCGAGGCGATGAGCCTGATTCTGTCGAACCATTCGTAAGTGCGCTTTACCGGGCGGAATCGGACAGAACCGAACGGAAGAACGGAATGAATGAAGGAAGAAAACCGATGGCGATTGATATGAAGGCGATTCATGATAGCCAGCGCACGTTGGTGATGGGCGTGCTCAACATCACGGAGGATTCCTTCTCCGACGGCGGCCTCTGGCTTGCTCCGGAGGCGGCCAAAGCCCATGGCGAGGCGATGATGAAAGCCGGTGCCGACATCATCGACATCGGGGCGGAATCCACCCGTCCGGGAGCCAAACGCGTCAGCGAAGCCGACGAGAAGGCCCGTGTGCTGGGCGCTGTGGACGCGCTGATTCCCGAAGGGGCGGTGCTGTCCATCGACACCACGCGCGCTTCGGTGGCGTTGGCCGCGCTCGAACATGGCGCGCAGATCATCAACGACGTGTCCGGCGGCCAGTTGGACCGCGAACTGCCGCATGTGGTGGCCGACCATTCCGACTGCCTGTACATCGTGCAGCATTGGCGTGGCTGGCTTGCCGGCGCCGCGGGCAATGTGCCGGACGCCGACACCTCCCGCTACGAGCATGGCGTGGTGAATGACGTGTATGACGAGCTGATGCGTCAGGTGGATGCGGTGCTTGAAGCCGGGGTGCAGGCCGAACAGGTCATCATCGACCCGGGCCTGGGCTTCTCCAAGCCGGGCGTGGAGCATAACCTGCCGATTCTGGCGGCGCTTGACCGGTTCAACGCGGCTGGCTATCCGGTGCTGATCGGCGCGTCCCGCAAACGTTTCGTCGGCTCGCTGCTTGCCGGCGCCGGTGTGACCGAGCCGGACATGGCCTCAAAAGACAACGCCACCGCGGCCATCAGCGCCCTGTGCGCGGAACATGGCGTGTGGGCCGTGCGCGTGCATGACGTGGCGAAAAGCCGCGACGCGGTCGCCGTCGGCAACGCATGGCGCGAGTATGCGAACGCGTGACCGTGCGAATCGCAGATAGTCACAACATCGCAATCGCGGAAATAATAGGAATACGGAACGTAGGAACGGCAAAGGAAGGCTGGTATGGATCAGATTCGACTGACGGGAATCCGCGCGACGGGCAAACATGGCGTGCTCGACTTCGAGCATGAGCGGGCCCAGACCTTCGTGGTGGACGCCACGCTGTTCCTCGACCTCGCTGCCGCCGGCCGTTCCGACGATCTGAACGACACCGTCGACTATGGTGCGATCGCCAAAGGCATCGTGGCCATCATCGAAGGCGAACACGTCGATTTGATTGAAAAGCTGGCCAATCGTATCGTCGGCATGATTCTCGGCTTTCCCGCCGTGTGCCGCACGCAGGTCACCGTGCATAAGCCGAATGCGCCGATCACCGTGCCGTTCGACGATGTCAGCGTGACCGTGGAACGTTCCCGTGAAACAGTTGACAGTCCATCGCGTGAGCGGTCGTCGGAACATGGGCAGGTGCATCATGCCATCATCGCCATGGGAGGCAATCAGGGCGATGTGACCGCCACCTTGCGTGACGCCGTTCGGTGCATTGATGGGCTTCCCTCCACGCAGGTGACGGGGGTGTCGCCGCTCTATCGGACCGACGCATGGGGCATGCCGGAAGGTACTGCGGAATTCCGCAATGCGGTCGTGTCCGTGGATACCAGGCTTTCGGCCGCCGAACTGCTGGCCGGTTTGCAGCGCATCGAAGCCTCGCATGGTCGCGTGCGCACCGACCATTGGACGTCGCGCACGCTCGATTTGGACATCATCGACTTTGACGGGCAGGAAAGCGCCGACCCCGACCTGACGTTGCCGCATCCGCGCGCATGGCAGCGGGCTTTCGTATTGGGGCCGTGGCTTGCGCTTGAACCGGACGCAGAACTCGGGGGAGCGCACGCCGGTTCCGTGGCACAACTGCTGCACGAAACGTCCGACCGCGACCATATCGATGAGATCGCGGACGATTGGATGGTTGCCGGAGCTCAGGATCCCATAGTTCGCGATTCCGACATTGGGACGTCTGCAGATGACGTTGATGCGATTGACGATGCCGATTCTGTTGAATCCATTGATTCCATTGAACTTCCGGAAGGCACGGCGGCCTCCAAAGCAGCCGCTGCGGCCGCGGCGAAACCGGGACCGGCATCCCGTCGAGCGGTCATTTCCCTGGATAGCGTTTCAACTGATGCGGAACACCAGTTCCGTCAGGCGATCGTGGCCATCGACGCGCTTCCCGGCAACCAGGTGGAAGGTATTTCGCCGCTGTACCATGTCAGCCAGGTCGACGACTATCCGGACAAAATGGCCGCCGTCATGCAGATTTCCACGCGCATGGACGCGCGTGAGCTTATCGGTGCGTTGGAATCGGTGTCATCCTCCATTTCGGATGACCTCGACCTCGACCTTGTGGACATGGAAGGCGTGGTCCGCAACGAACCTGATTGCATGGTGCCGTGGCCGTCCGCACGTGAGCATGCGGCCGTGCTCGCCCCATGGTTCGACATGGATCCGGACGCGAAACTCGGCAGGGATCCGGTCGCGTTCCTGCTGGCGATGGCTCCGGACGCCGCACAAGTGGGCATGCTGACCGACAATTGGATTATCGGAGACACGCTATGAGAGCACGCAGAACCCCTTGGTGGTCATTCGTCCTTGCGGCCGCGCTTGGCGTGCTGGCCGGCATGGGATTGGCGAAATACGGCGAGATTTCAGGCCTGCCGTTGGTTGGCGCACCCTGGATCGTGCCGGTGGTGCTGGCCGTGTTGGGCGGTGTGGTGCTGTACATGGCTTTGCAGATTCATAAATACACGACCAAAGATCCCGTCAAACGCGCGCAGCTCAAGCCATTGGACCCGCAGAAGGCGTTCGGCACGCTGGTGGCCTGCAAAGCGCTCGGACTTGCGGGCGCGGCGTTGGCCGGCTGGTACGGTGGGCAGATCATCATGAGTCTGCCGCATGGTGAGGCGGAATTCTATAGCCAAGCCATCATCGAATGCGTGGTGGCCTGCGTGGTATGCGTCGCCGACATGATCGTCGGCATCGTGGGGGAGTGGCTGTGCCGCATCCCGCCTATCGACGGGCAGGAAAGTCCGGCCGTGAAAAAGGCCGCACAGCGCAATCGCTATGCGGCCGCCGCCACGAAGGCGTCTACAAAATCGGCTACGAATCCTGCCACGAAATCGAAAGTCTGAACGTCAGACCTTCTTTAACTTCGTCTCAGTCCTTCTTCGGCACGCGGAACATCGCTTCTTGCGCCATGCAGGCCACCAGCTCGCCATCCTGTGTGTAGACCTTCGCTTGGCCCAAGCCGCGTCCGTGCGCCGCGGTCGGCGTGTCTTGCACGTACAGATGCCACTGGTTGATGTCGATGTCGCGGTACCACCACATCGAATGGTCGATGGACGCATACGAAATGCCCGGCGTGGCGATGCTTAAGCCAGCACGGCGCAGAATCGGCTCCAGCATGATCTGGTCGCAGCCCATCGCCAGCATCGCACGATGCATGACCTGCGGCACGTCCACCTTGCCGTCGGCCTTCATCCACACCATCTGCTTGCCGGAATCCTCGCTGGCGCTCTTCTTGTCGGCGCCAAGCATGATGGTGCGCGTCACATGGCGAATATCGAACGGCGACTTCTCCGCATAATACTTGGCGAACGGCGACTGTTCCGCATACGGCTCCATCAGTTGCTTCGCACTGGTCAGGCTGTCGGGATCGGGAATGTTCTCAGGCATCGGGTCGGCGAATTCGATGCCTTCCTGGTCATGTTCCTGGAAGCTGGCGATTGCCGTCAAAATCGAGCCCTGCGCCTGCGTGACATTCACGCGACGGGCGGAGAAGGAACGTCCGTCACGCAGATTTTCCACGTCGAACAGCAGATCCTGACGGATATCGCCGGCCGAAATGAAATAGCCGTGGATGGAATTCGGCAGACGGGATGGAGCGACGGTTTTCGACGCGGCCATCAGCGACTGCGCGATGACCTGTCCGCCGTAGACTCGGCCAGTGGGGAAGTACAGGCTTTCGCCGTTGCTATACGTATGGTTGCGATAGTTTGAGGGCGTGCCCAGCTGGAGCACCTTTGCCAGTCGTTGCAGCGGCGTCATGTCTGTCTGCGTCATGATGGCCTCGATTCCTTCCGCGTGTGGATAGCTCTTTATGCTGGCATCGAGTCTATCCATGCGTAGTAAATTTCGTCGGATTGTTTTGTAACGAGTACGTGAGAAGAATGAACGGTTGGTTAGCGGCAACGGTTGACGTATGGCAAAGCGCCACCGCTCGTAATGAAGGGTGGCGCTTTGTTGAAATCTGCGCTTAACGCGACTCGATTGGATCTGTCTGCCTTTAGCGGGTCAGCTTGCGGTGCAGGCGGTGCGGGCGGGCCGCATCCTCGCCGAGACGGGCGATGCGGTTCTCCTGATAGGCCTGGAAGTTGCCTTCGAACCAGTACCAGTTGGCCGGATTCTCGTCGGTGCCCTCCCATGCGAGGATGTGCGTGGCCACACGGTCGAGGAACCAACGGTCGTGGGAGATCACCACGGCGCAGCCCGGGAAGGCGAGCAGCGCGTTTTCGAGGGATTCCAGGGTTTCGACGTCAAGGTCGTTGGTCGGTTCGTCGAGCAGCAGCAGGTTGCCGCCCTGCTTCAGGGTCAGCGCCAGGTTCAGACGGTTGCGTTCGCCGCCGGACAGCACGCCCACCAGCTTCTGCTGGTCGGAACCCTTGAAGCCGAAGGACGCCACGTAGGCGCGGGTCGGCACTTCCACGCCGGCCACCTCGATGAAGTCGAGTCCGTCGGACACGGCCTCCCACAGGTTCTTGTTCGGGTCAAGGCCGGCACGGTTCTGGTCGACGTAGCTGATCTTCACGGTGTCGCCGATCTTGAGCGAACCGGAGGTCAACGGCTCCAAGCCGACGATGGTCTTGAACAGGGTGGACTTGCCTACGCCGTTCGGGCCGATCACGCCGACGATGCCGTTACGCGGCAGGGTGAAGCTCAAGTCGTCGATGAGCACGCGGTCGCCGAACGCCTTGTGGATATGCTCGGCTTCCAGAACGGTGGAACCCAGACGCGGGCCGGCCGGAATCTGGATTTCGGAGAAGTCGAGCTTCTTGTTGTTGCGTGCCTCCTGCTCCATCTGGTCGTAACGTTCCAGACGGGCCTTGTTCTTGGCCTGACGGGCCTTCGGCGAGGAACGCACCCAGTCGAGCTCGCTCTTCAGGCGCTTGGCGAGCTTGGCGTCCTTGGCGCCCTGGATCTCCATACGCTTGGCCTTGGTCTCCAGGTAGGTGGAGTAGTTGCCCTTGTACGGGTACAGGTGGCCGCGGTCGACCTCGCAAATCCATTCGGCCACATTGTCCATGAAGTAACGATCGTGGGTGACGGCGATGACAGCGCCCTTGTACTGGTGCAGGAACTGTTCCAGCCACAGGATGGACTCGGCGTCCAGGTGGTTGGTGGGCTCGTCGAGCAGCAGCAGGTCCGGGGCCTCAAGCAGCAGCTTGCACAGGGCCACACGGCGGCGCTCGCCACCGGAGCACACGTTGACCGGGGTGTCCGGGTCCGGGCACTGCAGGGCGTCCATTGCCTGCTCGAGCTGGGAGTCGAGGTCCCAACCGTCGGCGGCGTCGATCTCGGTCTGCAGCTTGCCCATCTCTTCCATCAGGGCGTCGAAGTCGGCGTCCGGGTTGGCCATTTCTTCACCGATTTCGTTGAATCGGGCGACCTTCTCGGCAATCGGGCCGAACGCCATCTTGATGTTCTCGCCCACGGTCTTGGTGTCGTCCAGCGGCGGCTCCTGCTGCAGGATGCCGACCGTGAAGCCCGGGGTCAGGGTGGCCTCGCCGTTGCTCACGGTCTCCAGGCCGGCCATGATCTTGAGCAGGGTGGACTTACCCATGCCGTTCGGGCCCACGACGCCGATCTTTGCGCCGGGCAGGAAGCTCAGGGTCACGTCATCGAGAATCACGCGGTCGCCGTAAGACTTGCGGGCCTTGATCATCTGAAATACGAATTCTGCCATGTTGTGCAGTTACTCCTTAAAAAGGGGTTGAAATTCCGCTGTTTCTTTAGTCTTTAGTTTGTGATGGATACGCTGTGTGCAGCGCGGAGCACGCCCCCGAATCACGGATCGCGGTGCGCCGCGTCAGGCCTGTGCCGCCCTGTCCGCATAACGATCGAATCCACGCCAAACCACCGCCCACCATGGTATCGGAAGGGCTGGAATGGCGGGCGTCGCTATGGCTTGGAGGGGTAATGGATGGGCCTGACATTGCCGTGGCGCGACGCGCCGGGCGGCGCGCCGTGGTCCAGTGATGCTGTAGTATATCCTCTTGTGCTTCATTGAGGTACAGATGGCCCCGTAGCTCAGTTGGTTAGAGCGCCGCCCTGTCACGGCGGAGGTCACCGGTTCAAGTCCGGCCGGGGTCGCCACCAAGCTCCTGACAAATGTCAGGAGCTTTTTTGTTCTTTTACCGTATTTCGTGGTGTAGGGCGAAATATGGGGTTATAGGGGTTATAGGCCAAAATGTGTGTCTGGTGTTTAGTCGTTTGATGGCCATTCGACTCTGGCATGGAAGCTGTTTCAGTCGATGCCGATGCCGTATCGCATGGAAATACCGAAGGTTTCGTGCTGGCCTTGGGGCTCTGCTCGACACGCCGATAGTCTGAATGACAACGTTTGCTATTGAATGACAACGTTAGCGTTAACAGTGCTTATAAATGGTGAAAAACGTGTGCAGGGTCACATTGGCAGAACGTGCGCGAGATATGACAAATCATGAAAAATACGCTATGGGAGGTCATGGCAACTCGTTACTATTTTCGCTGTCTCGTACGCCACACAAGCCTTCAAGGAGTAAGCCATGACCACGCTCGCCATTGATATCGGAGGAACTAAGATCGCCGCCGCCGTCTGCGATGAAAACGATAGCATCATCCAGCGCTGGCGCGTCCCCACGCCGATGGATGCCGACGCCATCAACCAGCACATCGCCGAGGTGTACCGCGAGGCCGTTGCCGCCGGTCACACCGATATCGAGGCCATCGGCATCTCCGCCGCCGGCAATGTGTGCGCGGACCGTAAGACGCTCACCTTTTCCGCCAATATTCCCGCTTGGATCAACTACGACTTGTCCGAGCATGTCGGCGCGCTGATCGACCATGCCGTGCCGGTCGTTGTCGAGAACGACGCCAACTGCGCCGGCTGGGGCGAATACGTGCACGGTGCCGGCCAGGGCAGTTCCAACATGGTCGCCCTGACCGTGGGCACCGGCCTCGGCGGCGCGATCGTCATCAACGGCCAGCTGTATCGCGGCTCCTTCGGCATGGCCGCCGAACTCGGCCACCTGCCGATGGTCCCGGACGGCGACCACTGCGGCTGCGGCCTGCGCGGCTGCGCCGAGCGCTACACCTCGGGCACTTCGCTGGAGAACTTCGCCAAGTCCGCCGTGCGCCGTCGTCCGCAGGATGCCAAGCGTCTCATGGAGCTGTGTGGCGGCGACATCTCCAAGCTGGAAGGCCCGATGGTCTCCCAGGCCGCCCAGGAAGGCGACGCGCTCGGCCTGTACGCATTCGGCAAGATCGGCGAATGGCTTGGCCGCACGATGGCCGCAGTCTCCGCCGTGCTCGATCCGGACCTGTTTGTGATCGGCGGCGGTGTGGTGGCCGTCGGCGACATTCTGCTGGAGCCGGCCCGCTACAACTACCAGCGTTTCCTGGAAGGCAGCGCCTACCGCGGCCATGCCAAGATCGTCGCCGCCACCGCCGGCCAAGACGCCGGCCTCATCGGTGCCGCCAACCTGGCTCTGCGCTGACGATGCCGCTCCGGCAACGGGGCGTTAGTCTAATGGTGAGTCATGGCCGGTGCCATGGCTCACTGCCGCGCTGATAGTGCGGTCGATGAGTTTCCGCTGCCTGACCATGGAATCGAATTTCGGGTTCTCGGCGATTTCCTCATACTCGTGTTCGGTGGTCACGCCGGCGATTTCGGCGATAATCTCCTCATAGGACGTTTCGACGGTTCGATGCACGCCGGTGACGTGCCCCTGACGTATCACGACAATGCGGTCGGATACCGCGAACACATCCGGCAGATCGTGGCAGACCATCACCACGGACCGGCCTTCGGAGCGCAGTCGCTTGATATATGCGAGCACTTCCGCCGACTGCATCACCGACAGTGCGGCGGTCGGTTCGTCCAGCAGAATAAGCTGCGGGTCATTGAGCAGCGTGCGCGCTATGGCCACGGTCTGGCGCTGGCCGACGGATAAGGATGCGATAGGGGAGCCGACCCGAATCGCCGAGCTCAGGGTCTTCAGCACGGAACGGGCACGCGAGTTCATCGAATCGTCATCGCGTATGCCAATCTGATTGATCTCCTTGCCGAGGAACAGGTTCGAGGCCACGTCCAGGTTGTCGCAGAACTCCTGCCCCTGGAACACCGATGCGATGCCCATGCGGTCCGCCTCCCTGATCGAGGGAATGGTCACCTGTTCGCCGTTGAGATAAATATGGCCGAATCCCGGCTGCAGAAATCCCGCGATGACCTTGATCAGAGTGGACTTTCCTGCGCCGTTATCGCCCACGATGGCGATGACCTCCTGGCGCTGGATGGACAGATTCACCGATTTCAACGCCTCGACGAAGCCGAACTTCACACAGATGTCCTCCAGCCGCAGCAGAGGAGGTGTGCTCGAATTCCTCATGGTGTGTTCCTTCTTATCACTCTTCTCCTGGTACCGGTCACTGGCTGACGTCATTGCGAACCGAGAACTCGATGGCGCATAATGCGCCGCCTAGCGCGCAATTGTCGTCCGGGTGGGATGACACGAGTACATCGATGGGTGCCACGGCATCAGGGAACAGCATGCGCTGCAACGCTTCATTGAACGGTTGGATGAATACGTCGCCGGTCATGGCCAGCTTGCCGCCGAGCACAATGACCTCCGGATCCACGCTGATGCACAGATCAGCCGCCACCTGACCGATACGCACGGCCGCGTCGGCGATGATGCGACGGCAACCGGGGTCGCCTTCGTTGGCAAAGGACACCAGATCATCCAGCGTCATATTGCCGTGTGTGACGCTGAGCAACTGCACCAGCCTGTTTTCCGCCACGACGGTGTCAAGGCAGCCGCGGTTGCCGCACGAACAGATGGCACCCAGCGGGTCGACCTGGATATGGCCGATTTCACCGGCCAGGCCGGTCACGCCATGCATGATTTCGCCGTTGATGACGATGCCTGCGCCAACCCCGTCGCTGGCTGAGATATATACGAAATTGCGTTTGCCTGCCGCCACGCCCATACGGGATTCGCCGTATGCCGCGAAATTCGCGTCATTATCGACGTATACGGGAACGTTGAACGCCGTGCGCAACGGGGACGTGATATCGACGCCGTCCCATCCGGGCAGAATGCCGGGAATCGCTATGGTGTGGTCGCTGGTGGCCACCGGTGCGGCCACGGCCACGCCGATGCCGACCAGCTCGCTGGCTTCGGCGTCGATGCTGCTCAGGGTCTCATTGATGAGCAGCATGGCGCGTTCCAGCGTTGTGTCCGCCTTGTGGCCCAACGGCAGGGGGAGCGTGTGCTCAGCGATGATTGACTTCGAGAAGTCAACGATAGAAAGCGTAAGATGACGTCGCGCGATCCAAAGCCCGACGCCGAGGCCCTGATGCCGTGCAAGGGTCACCAGAGTGGCTCTGCGACCGTTGCGAACGGTGCTTTTGGTCTCCAGCTGGTCTTCGTCGACGAGCTGATGGACGAGCGTGGATACGGTCGCAGTGGACAGTCCTGTCACCTCTGCGAGTTCGACCTGTGTCATGGCGCCGAACTTGTGGATGCTGGCCAGCAAGTTGGCGCGGTTTGCCTCGCGAAGCGAGGTCTGCGAACCGAAAAGCCTTGTTGCCATAAGAATCCAGTGTAGTCGTTACCGGCATGAGGCACAGCGAGGCGCAGAGCGTGGATTTTTCGGCGTGTCGCCTTGTGATGCGCGAAAAAATCGCCATTGCGTTCATTGGTCGAACGCAAACGACAGGAAATTCGCTTTCTTGAGTTTGACAACTTAACTTAATACGGTATTCTATGAGATGAACCTGAGGTTATTCTCAGGTTCGGGCGACCAAGGAGGGTTCGCCATCCCCTCGAAGATGAAGGAGAGCAAATGAAGTTCACTAAGAAGATCGTCGCCGTGGTGGCAGGCGTTGCCATGTGCGCGGGCCTCGCGGCCTGTGGTGGCAGCCGTAGCGGCCAGGCAACTGGCGGTGATGCCAAGATCGAAAAGGGTGCCACTATCGGCATTTCGATGCCGACCAAGTCCGAAGAGCGTTGGAACAAGGACGGCAACAACCTGAAGGCCAAGCTGGAGAAGGCCGGATACAAGGTCATCCTGTCTTTCGCCGACGATAAGCCGGCCCAGCAGAACGCTGACATCGAGAACATGGTCAACAACGACGCCAAGATCGTCGTGGTCGCCTCCAAGGATGGCACCGCAGTGGGCCCCGCCGTTGAGAAGGCCCGCGATGCAGGCGCCAAGGTCATCGCCTACGATCGACTGATCATGAACACCGACGCCGTCGACTACTACGCCACCTTCCAGCTGGAGCAGGTCGGCGTGCTCGAGGCCACGTGGCTCATTGACCAGCTCAAGCTTAAGGATGGCGCCACCGGCCCGTTCAATATCGAGCTGTTCACCGGTTCCCCGGATGACAACAACGCCAAGTACTTCTTCAAGGGCGCTTGGGATCTGCTGCAGCCGTACTTCGAGAAGGGCGTGCTCGTCTCCCCGTCCCAGCACGGTCAGGGTGGCGTGACCAAGGACTTCACCGTTGAGGATTGGCAGAAGATCTCCGTGATGAGCTGGAAGACCGAGCAGGCGCAGAAGGACATGGAATCCATCCTTGACTCCACCTACGCCCACGGCGAGAAGCTCGACGCGGTCCTCACTCCGTACGACGGCATCGCCCAGGGTGTGATCAACGCCATCGAATCCAAGCGTCCCGACATGAAGCCGGGCACCGACTCCTGGCCGTATATCACCGGTCAGGACGCCATGGAGATCGCAGTTGCCAACATCGCCAAGGATAAGCAGGGCGAGACCGTGTTCAAGGACGTGAACAAGCTGGCTGACGCCGTGTACGACATGGTCGTCGAGATCGCCGAGGGCAAGGAAGTCTCCGGCCTGAACGGCAAGTTCAACAACAACAACATCGACGTCCCGTCCAAGCTGCTTGACCCCCAGAACATCACCAAGGACAACCTCCAGGATCTGGTCACGGCCAACTACATCACCCAGGATCGCTTCGACGAGCTGACTAAGTAGTCCTCATCAGGCAATCCGTAAACAAACACAATGACATGCGGCGCATAGCCGATATGCGCCGCATGTCCATGAACACAGAACTGTGACGAGGAGTGGTGACATGTCATCAAATGACACCATCTTGACGATGGAAAACATCACGAAGACGTTCGGTCCGGTCAAAGCCCTCACCGATGTGAATCTTTCCGTCGATCGCGGCGAGATCCACGCCATCTGCGGCGAGAACGGTGCAGGTAAATCGACCCTGATGAACGTGCTTTCGGGTGTGTACCCATACGGTAGCTATTCCGGCAAAATCACCTTTGATGGCAAGGAATGCAAATACCATACTATTAATGATTCCGAGGCCGACGGCATCGTAATCATTCATCAGGAACTGGCGTTGAGCCCGTTCCTGTCCATTGCGGAGAACATCTTCATCGGCAACGAGCAGGCCAAGGGTGGCGTAATCGACTGGGACAAGACCCGTGCCGAGGCGAAGAAGCTGCTCGATCGTGTGGGACTTCCCGAAGACCCGGATACCAAGGTTATGGACATCGGCGTCGGCAAGCAGCAGCTCGTCGAAATCGCCAAGGCATTGTCCAAGGATGTGAAGCTGCTCATCCTCGATGAGCCGACCGCTGCACTGAACGATGAGGATTCCGCCCACCTGCTTGACCTGGTTCGTCAGCTACGTGACGAGCAGGGCGTGACCAGCATCATCATCACTCATAAACTCAACGAGGTCGCCGCCATCGCCGACAATGTCACCATCATTCGAGACGGTTCGACCGTCGGTGTGATGTACGTGACGCCGGAGACGCCGCTCGACCAGGAAGAACTCATCCGCAAGATGGTGGGTCGTCCGCTGCACAACCTGTACCCGAACCACCCCTCCAATACCCCGGGCGAGGAATACCTGCGTGTCGAGGATTGGACCGTGCATCATCCGCTCGACGCGGAGCGCGTGATCGTAGACCATGCGAACATCAACGTGCATGCCGGCGAGATCGTCGGTCTGGCGGGTCTGATGGGTGCGGGTCGTACCGAGATGGCCATGTCCATCTTCGGCCACTCTTACGGTTCCAACATCTCCGGCAAGGTGTTCGTCAAGGGCAAGGAAGTCAAGATGCCCAACGTGCAGTCCGCGATTGACGCAGGTCTCGCCTACGCCACCGAGGATCGTAAGGGCAACGGTCTGAACCTGCTGCAGAACATCCGAGAGAACGCGTCCCTGGCCTCCCTGACCAAGATCAGCAAGGGCGGGGTTGTGGACGACAACCTTGAGCGCAAGGAAGTTGAACAGTACCGCAAGGACTTCAACATCAAGTGCCATGACATCGATGTGAATGTCTCCACCCTCTCCGGTGGTAACCAGCAGAAAGTGCTGCTCGCCAAGTGGGTTATCTCGCAGCCGGACATCCTCATCCTCGATGAGCCGACCCGAGGCATCGACGTCGGCGCCAAGTATGAGATCTACGAAATCATCGATAAGCTTGCCGATGCAGGCAAGGCCGTCATCGTGATTTCCTCCGAGCTGCCCGAGCTCATCGGTATCTGTGACCGCATTTACACGGTGTCCTACGGTGTCGTCACCGACAATGTTGAGAAGAATGGATTTACCCAGGAATACCTGATGAAGGGTATGACCAAGGAAAGGGAGGTGGCAGCCTGATGAGCGCCGCAACTGCAACACCTGCAAAGAAAGAAGAAAAGACCGGCCTGCTGGCCACGGTTGCCAACAATGCCCGTCAATACGGTATTGTCGGCGCACTGCTGGTCATCGTCGTGGCCTTCGAGGTCCTGACCGGAGGCGTGCTGCTGAAGCCGAACTCCTTCGTGTCCCTGATTCAGCAGAACGCTTACGTGATCATCCTGGCCATTGGTATGGTGATGGTCATCATCGCCACCCACATCGACCTTTCGGTTGGTTCCTTGGTAGCCTTCATCGGTGGTGTGTGTGCACTGCTGATGGAACGCGCCGGAGTCAACTGGATGCTCGCCATCGTCATCGCTCTGGTCGTCGGCCTGATCGTCGGCGTCTGGCAGGGCTTCTGGGTCGCCGTCATCGGCATCCCGGGCTTCATTACCACTCTGGCCGGCATGTTGATCTTCCGTGGTCTCGCCACCGTGATCGTCGGCGAATCCGTGCCGATTACCTCCCTCGAATTCCGTGGCATTGCCCGTAACTACCTGCCCAACATCCTTGGCTGGTGGGGTCCGTTCGATGGTCTGACCATTGTGCTCGGCATCCTGTGCATCGTCGGCTTTGCCTGGAGCCAGCTGCGCAAGCGCGCCCGTGTGGCCAAGGTCGGCCTGGTGCCCGAGCCGATGAGCCTGACCGTCCTCAAAATTGTGCTTGCCGCGGTCGTCATCGCCTTCGTCACCTACCTGCTGGCTTCCTCCGGTAACGCTGATCAGGGTGGTACCCCGATCATGCTGGTGATCGTCGGTGTGCTGGTCTTCATCTACAACTTCATCCTGACCAAGACCGTGTTCGGTCGCCACGTGTACGCCGTTGGTGGCAACCGCAAGGCCGCCATCCTCTCCGGTATCAACACCCGCCGCGTGGACTTCCTGCTGTTCGTCCACATGGGCTTCCTGTCCGCAGTGGCCGCTGTCTGCATGCTCTCCCGTCTGGCTTCCGCAACTGCTCAGGCCGGTATGGAGTTCGAGATGGACGCCATCGCCGCCTGCTTCATCGGTGGCACGGCCGTTACCGGTGGTATTGGTACCATCCCGGGCGCTGTGATCGGTGCATTCGTGATGGGTGTTATCAACCAGGGTCTGTCGATCATGGGTGTTGACACCGCCGTGGTGAAGACCATCAAGGGCCTCGTGCTCCTGCTGGCCGTCGCCGTGGACATCATGTCCAAGCGCAAGAAGAGCTGACCTTCCCCTTTCTCCTCCTCGATGTGGGATTCGTGCCGGTGCCGCTGGTGCGGATCCCACACTGTTATCTGCCGTCATTCTTGTAATCAAAGGACTTTTTCCGCCATGAAACTCACCGCGCGCTCCACCTCCCGTATGTATGCATTGACCTGCTTGGCCTGCGTTATCTGGCTCTGGCAGTCACTGGTCGAGGCCAATAACGATGGCTCGCTGTTCAATTGGGCCACTATTGTCTTCTCGCTGTGCTTGCTAGTGGTCATCGGATGGAGTGGTTGGAATGCCGTCGCCGGGTGGAACGCCAAGGAGACTGAGGCCGCCACGGCAGGTGCCAAGGATGATGAGGGCAGCACTGATCGGTAGCGTATATACGGCTGTTGTTGCCGGGGACATATAGGTCCCGGCAAATCTGCAGCGATATGTGCATTGCAAGCCAGGGATTCCCTGGCTTTTTTATGTCGAAACGGAACTCGACACGGGCGCGCAGGCCGTTGGGTTTGTCTAGAGCCTGCATATAGTTACTTATGGTAATGACTATTGGTAACTAATTGGAGGTTGGGCCAGCGATGTGCGATTCCCGAACCGATACCAAGACCGGCTTGCTTCCGGTGAATGAGGTGCGGAGCCTCCTGGATGTCTGCTGGAAAGCGAAGGCTATCACCGAGCTGATGCCGGCACTGCCCAAAGGCCTGAAACCGCGCTACGTACACGTCATTGATGCCGTCTGGCATATCAACGAAACGAATGGGCAGGAAATCGGCACCGCACGGGTAAGCGATGTCAGCGCCTTTCTCGGCGTCACTACGCCGAGCGTTACCAAACTCGTTGGCGAGATGGTGGAGCTTGGTCTGGTGGTCAAGCATATGGATGCCGCCGATCGGCGTGCGGTGACGCTCACGCTCACCGAGCGTGGACTAGATATCCGCCGCGTTTACGTAGAGGAATACCATGCGCATCTTAGCCAGCTATTGGGCGGGCTGACCGTGGACCAGTGCGAAACCACGGTACGCACCTTGACCGAAGCCTTGCGACTCATGCAGCAGGACGCCAACAACCGGTAACAACCGGTACAACCGGTGGCCAGCCCATCGGCAATGCGACCGACAACACAGTCGGCAACGCAACCAACGACACTGCCTAACGGCGGCAAGCAGCCGGTCTCCAACAAACTCGTCATCGCGGTCGTCTCGCTTGTGATTCTGACCTTCCTCGGCGTCCTGTCGGAAACGTCACTGAACATCGCCTACTCCACGCTGATGGAGGAGTTCTCCATCGGCGCTTCGGTGGTGCAGTGGCTCACCACCCGCCGGAAATGGGGGAAGTCAAATAGTATGCCCGCAGCGGATTGGTTGGCTTTATGATGGAACAGATATGCCATCACAGGAGAAGCAGGAGAACTATCATGCTTGAACCACCGGTCACTCCGATCCGCAAGGCCAACGACGGCCTCGAACTGCCACCCACCGGATTCGGCACCTACAAGGTCAACGGCCTGGCCGGCGTGGACGCCATCAAGTCCGCCATTCATCAGGGCTACCGACTCATCGATTCCGCCTTCAATTATGAGAACGAGGGCGTGGTGGGCCGCGCTATCCGCGAATCCGGTGTGCCGCGCGAAGACATCATCGTCACGTCCAAGCTGCCCGGCCGCCACCACGCCCATGACGAGGCGCTGCTCACCATCGAGGAGAGCGTGTGCCGTATGGGACTCGACTACATCGACCTCTACCTGATTCATTGGCCGAACCCGAGCCAGGGTCAGTTTGTTGAGGCATGGGAGGCGCTGGTCGAAGCCCGTGAACGTGGGCTGGTCAAGCATATCGGCGTCAGCAACTTCTTGCCCGGCCATATTGATCTGCTCATTCGCGATACGGGCGTGACCCCGGCCGTCAACCAGGTCGAGCTGCACCCGTATTTCCAGCAGCGCGAACAGCTGGCCTACGACAACGCGCACGGCATCATCACCGAGGCATGGAGCCCGCTGGGCCGCGCCAACCAGATGCTGCGCGACCCGGACCTGAATCGTATCGCCGCCAAGCACGGTATTTCCGTGGTCCAGGCCATTTTGCGCTGGCACCTCCAGTACGGCGACGTGGCCATCCCGAAGTCCTTGAACCCGGAGCGCCAGCGTCAGAACCTCGACCTGACCGCTTTTGAACTCGATGATCAGGACATGGTCGATATCGCCGCAATGGACAACCCCGAAGGTCACACCTTCGGCCAGAACCCCCATTGGCACGAAGAAGCGTGATTCCAGCATGCAACGTCCTATTATGACTTCGCGGTCGTTTTTGCGCACGCCGTCCGAAGCGGCCGGGCCCGGCGACGAGCAGGTGATCGAAGACCTCGTAGACACGCTGGAGGCCAACCGTTCACGGTGCGTGGGCATGGCCGCCAACATGATTGGCGTAGGCAAACGCATCATCGTCTTTGTGGATGAAGACCTTGGCGGGCGCATAACGGTGATGCTCAACCCCGTGATTACCGCTTCGGACGGTGCCTTCGATACCCAGGAAGGATGCCTGTCCCTGACCGGCGAACGCCGCACACTGCGTTATCGACGTATTGAGGTCAACTACGAGGACCGTCGGTTCCGCGCCCGCCACGCCACCTTCGCCGGTTGGACTGCGCAGATTATCCAGCATGAAGTCGATCACTGCAACGGCATCATTATCTGATTCATATCGGTGCTCATTGCAGCCCAACTCCCGAGGCTGGTCATCGCGATTACGATGCGATTACATCGCAACCGCTATGACCAGCCTTTTTGTGCACTGGTGGGGTGGGTGTTCTCATCGGTGTTGGGGTGCCATGCGCTGGCAGGTTGGCTTCGCTGAGGGGTGTGGGTGGTGTCATGTTGCCAGCGGTTGGCTGGTTGGCTTCGCTGGAGGTTCTCTCAGCGTCGGTGATGTGCCAAAGAGTGGCGGGCTGGCTTCGCTAAGGAGCGCTACCGTCGGTGGAGAACCAGTGCGTGACCTGCTGCCGACGCTAAGCGTTCATTAAGCGTCGTTAGCGGCCAAAACTTGGACGTGTAACGATGCTGGGCGGTTTTAGCGTCGTTGCTGTGCCAAGTTGTGGGCCTCTGCCGACGCTGCCAGTGCAGTAGCGTCGGCGTTGGGACAGGTGTTGGGCCTTTGCCGACTCTATAAGCGGGGGAAAATCATTCGCTGGTGCCTAAGTGGGTCTATTGCCATGCTGAATACATCTGCTGATGTGTAGCTATGCGTTCGAAGGCGATTTCGGGACCTTTCTCAGTAGCAAATATGCCTGATGCGCGGAGCTATACACTTCACCGTGCACTTATACACGCCAAACGAAGCAGAAATCGACTGCTGACAGTGGACGACACGCCAGAGACGATGTGGATAACCCAGAGACGGTGGATAACAGCTGCGCGATCAGTGGATAACCTGCAAGAAAGTGCGGTTATCCACCGACGGTAGCCACTGTTATGCACATTCCTCATCCCTTGGAATCATTGGGTTTTCCACTTATCCACCATTTCGCCATGTGGGCTTGCGGGCCACCGCATGAGCGCCATACAGTGTGCCTCACGGCGGGCAACGTAGCCCGCCGTCCACATCACATGAAGGGGAAACACCATGAGCACCGCAACCACTACTACTGCCGAAAATGCCGGTTTGCCAGCAATGCTGGACACCAAAGACGTAGCCGAGATGTTCAAACGCTGCAATCTCGCCGTCTATGCCGAAGCGAGACGCATATATTATCGCGAAGTGAATCTGAACCCATGCAAAAAGTATCCGAAGCAGGTACTGCAAAGGATCGAATGGTGGTTCTGGGATTGGTTTGCCTATGACTGCGCCGTCAGCGGCGTGGGACTGACCGGCGACGAATCCGAGGATCTACGCATCGAACTGGAATATGGCCCAAGCGTAGGCATTTCACCGTTTCTGGCTTTGGCTGAATTCATGCATGACAGTGACTCGTGGATTGGCGCACGTGAAATACGTGATTTTCGCGAACTTGACGACACCAATTTCGCGTCGATGTTCTGGATTCGTGATGCCAGCGCGGTCACGGGGCGCATCATACTCGAAGACATGATCCACGGTGGCACCTACGAGGTGGCGGACCCGCATGCCGCCGCGCAATATGACGGTGCGCACGGTGGCATGATCGTCAATCGCATTGCGCATGTTCGAGGAGCATGGAGGTCATGCGCCATCCCGATTTATGAGGCACGCAGGCCCGACGACCCAGAAATCGGTGATTCGCTGGTTCGCACATTTCAGCGCAACGGATTTAAGCCGGATTTCGCGGGGCTCGTGCGATTCTTCTACGGGCGAGCCAAAGACACCGGTTTCGACTGGGAGGATATGGAAAAGGCGCGTAATGCTGGCACGTTGGATGAGATCATCAGGAAAGCCTACGATCGATGAATGAATCGCTTAACGCTGCTAGCCGGGGCGACGTCCACGGTCGCGAATGAAGAGGGATGCGACCAAACAGACCGCGCACACGATGGCGACTGTGCGGAACGAAGCCCGCACTCCAATGGCCGATGCCGCCGCTTCCGGAACTCCGGTTCGCATGGCCGCCGTGGTGTGCGTGTTCATGATGGTGACCAGCAGCACAGCCGCAAACGTCATGATCGCGAAGCCCAGCAAGGCGAGCGGTCGGCCACCGATACGGTCATACATCTTGCCGGCCACCGGATTCAAGATGCCCATGGCGATGCCGCTCGGCATCATCACCAGACCGGACACCAGTGCATTAACGCCAAGATCATTCTGCAAATATGCCCATCGCGTACAGGAACAGCTGGCGCGTGGTGAAGGTCTCGATGAGGAACGCGGTGATCGGGATTATGATGCCGTTGGTGAGCATGAATCCGATGGTCAGCCATTGCACGGTGCTGCTGGGCACATCGAATTCATGCATCAACGTGGGCAGTGCGGAGATCATCAGCGTCTGGTTGAGAATGGCCACAAACGAGCCGATCATCAGGATGATGATCATAGCGGTGGTGTTGGCAGGGGTGGTGCTGTTGGAGTTGGCGGGGGTGATGGAGCCGGCCTCAGCGGTGGCCGGCGAGGAATTGCGTGACGTCAATTATCGAGCCTCGTTTTCTTGGCTTGCCCATACTATCTTGTGCCTTGACTGCATTCGAAAACCATTGCGATGATTGGCAACACGCTGAGACACGGCGTATTAATTCATTCATTTGACAAACTTAGTTCGTTCGTTTTATTATTAGTCCTGCAATCCGTAATATCGCCTACTGCAAAGGAGCGCCCAAATGGGTCTGTGGGATGTTGACAAGATCGAGTACGTCGGCCGCGCCAAGGGGCCGAAGGAAGACTTCGCCTTCCATTACTACGATGCCGACAAGGTCGTTGCCGGCAAGAAGATGAAGGATTGGCTGCGCTTCGGCGTCGCTTGGTGGCACACCTTCAACCAGGAACTGGTTGATCCGTTCGGCACCGGCACCGCGCACCGCCCGTACTACAAGTACACCGATCCGATGGACCAGGCTCTGGCCAAGGTCGACTACGCCTTCGAGCTGTTCCAGAAGCTGGGTGTTGAGTACTTCTGCTTCCATGATCGTGACATCGCCCCCGAAGGCGACACCCTGCGCGAGACCAACGCCAACCTCGACAAGGTCGTCGACAAGATCGAGGAGAACATGAAGTCCACCGGCGTCAAGCTGCTGTGGAACACCTCCTCCCTGTTTACCAACCCGCGCTTCGTGTCCGGCGCCGCCACCTCCCCGTTCGCCGACATCTACGCCTACGCCGGCGGCCAGCTCAAGAAGAGCCTGGAGATCGGCAAGCGCCTGGGCGCCGAGAACTACGTGTTCTGGGGCGGCCGCGAAGGCTACGAGAACCTGTGGAACACCGAGATGAAGCGCGAGACCGACCACATCGCCAAGTTCTTCCACATGTGCGCCGACTACGCCAAGGAAATCGGCTTTGAGGCCCAGTTCCTGATCGAACCGAAGCCGAAGGAGCCGACGCTGCACCAGTACGACTTCGATGCCGCCACCGCCATCGAGTTCCTGCGCAACCACGACCTGACTGACGTCTTCAAGCTGAACCTGGAAGGCAACCACGCCAACCTGGCCGGCCACACCTACCAGCACGAGATCCGCGTGGCCCGCGAATCCGGCTTCCTCGGCTCCCTCGACGCCAACCAGGGCGACAAGCTCATCGGCTGGGATATGGACGAGTTCCCGACCGACCTGTACGAGACCGTCGCCGTCATGTGGGAAGTCCTGCAGGCCGGCTCCATCGGACCTCACGGTGGTCTGAACTTCGACGCCAAGCCGCGCCGTACCTCCTTCTACGAGGAGGACCTGTTCCGCTCCCACATCGCCGGCATGGACACCTACGCCGCCGGCCTGCTGGTTGCCGACAAGATGAACCAGGACGGCTTCATCCAGGACCTCATGGCCGAGCGCTACAGCTCCTACGATTCCGGCATCGGCAAGGACATCGACGAGGGCAACGTGACCCTGGCCGACCTCGAAGCCTACAGCCTCGACAAGCCGCAGTCCGAGCTCATCGCCGCCACCAAGTCCGATCACCTCGAGTCCGTCAAGGCCACCATCAACAACTACATCATTGATGCCCTGTCTGAGGTCGAGTGACCATCGGTCTGACCGATTGAATTTGCTCCATCGGGCGCGTACACATCAATTATGATGCCAGTGCGCCCGATGGGCTGATTCGATAATTTCGCCATGTGCGGTGTTGTGTTATGCCCGCATGGCACCTTTCCATTCCTTCTTTTTTCCTTTCTCTCCTTCCACTGGAAAACCGCCTGAGGCAACGTCGCCAAGGGCGGTTTTCTGGTTGTGGCGGGGCTGGGGGTGGATTGGGGTGGGGGCGAACATGTTCGCGGCGGGGTGCGTCGACGGTGACGTGTTGTCGACGGTGAACATATCGGCGGCAGAAGAAGATAAGCTGTTCTCAGGGAAACATCAGCACAACAAAGGAGTTACGCATGCGAGATTTCATTTTCCATAACCCGGTGAAGATCTACTTCGGCAAAGGGCAGGCGTGCCATATCGCACAGGAGGTGGAGCGTGTCGAGGGCGCCGTTCTGGTGGTGTATGGCGGCGGATCGATTAAACGCAACGGTGCCTATGACGATGTAATGGCTGCACTGGCAGGAACCGGGCGCAAAATCATCGAGCTGCCCGGCGTTACGCCGAACCCGCGATTGGACAAAGCGCTGGAAGGCGTACGACTGGTCAAGGAGCATGGCGTCGGCCTGATTCTGGCCGTCGGCGGTGGCTCGGTAATTGACTGCGCGAAATTCATTTCGTTGGGTTCCGGCATCGGTGACGATGAGGATTTGTGGGATGACTACATCGAAACCGGCAAACCGGCACCTGAAGGGCTGATTCCGGTTGGCGTGGTGCTCACCACCGCGGCAACGGGCTCGGAAATGGGAGATGCGGCCGTGCTCACCAATTGGGAACGCAACCGCAAGCTCGGCTATACGTCGTTCCCGCTGATGCCCAGGTTCTCCGTGCTGGATCCAAGTTACCTGATGACATTGCCCGCCGAACAGACGGTGTATGGCTTCGAGGACATGTTCTGCCACACATGTGAGCAGTATTTCTCCTATCCGGTGGACGACAACCTTTCCGACGAAATCGCCGAGGGCATCCAACGTCATATTCTGCGTTCGTGGCGAGCGTGCTTGGCCGATCCGAAAGATTATGAGGCTCGCTCCAATGCAATGTGGGATTCCACGTTGGCTCTGAACCGCATTATCTCGCGCGGCAAGGAAGAGGATTGGGCGACGCACGGCATCGAACACGCGCTGTCCGCATACACCGATATCGCTCACGGCGCTGGTCTGGCCGTGGTTCACCCGCATTGGATGGCATACGTGTATCTGGTCAACGATGAGGTGACGGCTCGCTTTGCCCGCTGGGCGGTCGACGTGTGGGGTGTGACGCCCACCGGCAAAACCGATCGCATGGTGGCCGAGGAAGGCATTGATCGCTATGTCGATTTCCTGCGCCGCGTAGGTGCGCCGCTGACTCTTTCTGAGGCCGGCGTGCCCGACGATCCCGCCTCTCTCGACAAGTACGCCGATCATGCCGGTGAGGCCGGCGGCTCATTCGTGCAGATTCACCGTGACGATGCCCGAGCGATTCTCGAGGCATGCAAGGAACCGGTGTCGTTCTGACGGTTGGACTAATCCCGTGATTTGAGCCGCCGCGTGCTGTCCCGCACCACCAAAGACGTAGAAAGAACCACGCGCTTCTGAATCTTGCGTCCTTCATTGGTATCGATGACCATGCGGGCTGCAGTGGCGGCCATGTCTTGCAATGGCTGGCGGACCGTGGTCAACGCCGGGCCCATGTACGCGGCGGTCTGTATATCGTCGAATCCGATAACGGACAGATCTTCGGGGATGCGGATTTTCAGTTGACGGGCCGCCTCGTAAACGCCCATGGCCTGTATGTCACTGCCTGCAAAGATGGCGGTCGGGCGACTTTGTTCGTTTTCAAGTAACGTCATGGCTCCTTCGTAACCGCTTGGCGTGGTGAAATCGCCTTCGGTGATGAGTTCGGGAGAGGTGGGGATATTGCGTTCGGCGAGGGCCGCCGAATAGCCGTCAAGCCGGGCACGTGAGCAGAGCATTTCATCCGGTCCGGTGATGATGCCGATGCGCTTGTGGCCGAGTTCCAGCAGATGACGGATGGCGATGACGCCGCCCATCCAGTTGTCCGCCTGTACGGAGAGATCATCTAATGCCGGATTGCCGGAAGGGTCGAAGACGACGAACGGAATGCCGTGTGATTGGAACATGCTGCGTTCCTTGTCCGTCAAGTTGGAGAACACCAGAATAGCGCCAATGGGCTGTCGGTCGATGATGCTTTCGACCCAGGAAGAGTCGGGGTGCTGCCGGTCGCCACTTTCCGCAACCATGACATTGATGTTGTGCGGCTTGGCCTCCGTGATGATGCCCCTGAGCACTTCCAGCGCCCAAATGGTCTCGAAATCCCGAAATACCACCTCGATGGTGCGTTGTTTGCGGGAAGGGGAGACGCGGCGAATGTAGCCGTTGTCTTTCAGGGCTTTGTCAATGGCCTGCCGGGCCGCTTCCGAAATATCCGCCTTGCCGTTCAGGGCTTTGGACACAGTGGCCAGTGAGTAGCCAGTCTGTTTGGCGATGTCTGCAAGTTTGACCTTGTTCTCGCCGTTGCTTTTGCGCTGTTCTGTCGACGCCATCATTGACCGCCTTCATCAGAGAATGTTGGTATCAGTATATTCGAAACTTTCGTGAAGTCAATTTGACGATAAAGAATGGTGTACATAAGTGAAAAAGGTTGGAATTTCAACGATTTTGATAGTAAAAAAGCTGATATAAATTTCGTTTGACCGTCAAACTAAGGCTCTCTATGATAGAGGTATCGAAAACATAAAGCGAGTTTTCGATAAAGTTAAAGAAGGTTGATGGAATAGGTGAAACGGCGAGGTTTCACTGAAAACATCATTAATTACCAGCTGTTAGATATGTAACCGGCTGATATACCTTTCGAAACTTTCGTAAATCGCGGATCGGTTTCATGCTGGTCAAGAACAATAAGGAGACGATAATGAAGTTCAAGTCCGTGGCCGCCGCACTTCTGGCGGCGGTAACCTGTGTCAGCATGGCCGCTTGCGGGAGCGGCGGCGACACGAATGCCGATGGCAAGGTGGAAATCACCATGTGGCACAACTCCACCACTGGCGACGGCAAGGCATACTGGGAATCCGCCGCCAAGGCGTTCGAGAAGGAAAACCCGAACGTTACCATCAAGATCGAAGCCATTCAGAACGAGGATATGGATGGCAAGCTGCAGACCGCTCTGCAGGACCCGAATTCCGCCCCCGATATCTTTATGGCGCGTGGTGGCCAGAAGCTACGTGATGTGGTCGAAGCTGGGCAAGCCATGGACCTGACCGACAAGATCTCCGATACCGTCAAGAACCAGATGGCCACTGCTGAAGCCACCGGCACCATCGATGGCAAGATCTACAGCGTGCAGCAGTCAGTGCTTCCCGGCGGCATCTGGTATTCCAAGGATCTGTTCGAGAAGGCCGGTATTACTGAAACTCCGAAGACCTGGGATGAGTTCAAGACTGTGGTGCAGAAGCTGAAGGACGCCGGCATCACGCCGATTGCCGTAGGCGGTAAGGACGCCTGGCCGGCCGCCCACTGGTGGTACTGGTTCGCACTGCGCGAATGCTCCGCTGACACCTTCGACAAGGCCCAGTCCGATAAGGACTTTAACGATAAGTGCTGGGCCCGTGCCGGTGATGATGTGCAGGCGCTGCTCGACCTCGATGCCTTTAACGATGGCTTCCTGACCACTCCGGCCCAGCAGGGCGCAAGCTCCTCCGCCGGCCTGCTCGCCAACCACATGGCAGCTATGGAACTCATGGGCGGCTGGGAGCCCGGCGTGATCAGGGACCTGACTCCGGACAAGAAGGACATGGCCGACCTCGGCTACTTCGCATTCCCGACCATGGACGGTGGCGAAGGCGATCCAACCGCCATCATGGGTGGTTCCGATGGCATGGCCGTGGGCGCGTGGGCGCCTGAAGAGGCTGTGGACTTCCTCAACTTCGTCTCCGAGAAGGAATGGCAGGAGAAGTGCGCTGAGGCGTTCGGCACCATCCCGGCCAACAAGGAAGCCCAGGACGTGGTGACCAACGAGGCTCTGAAGCAGGTGCTGACCGTCTACAACGACGCATCCTCCGTGTCCATGTGGCTCGACACCGTGTTCGGCCAGAACATCGGCAACGCACTCAACGAAGGCGTGGTCAACATGATGGCCGGTCAAGGTTCCGCCCAAGACATCGTCAAGGGTGTTGAAACCGCTGCGGCCAAGGGCTGATTCGCTCTGCCCCGACCGTAATTCCCGGGCCGCGGCGAATGCTTGCACAGCAACAACCGCGGCCCAATTTGTTTTTCTTAGGAAGGCCTCAACACAATGTCAGTTTCAGCAGGCGCGAAGGTACAGCGCCGCACGTCGGGCTTAAGCGACAAGGTTCGCAAACGTATCGAAATCACCATCCTTTCGCTTCCTGCCCTGATCATGTTCCTCGGATTCGTCATCCTGCCGGTGTTCATGGCCGGCTACTACGGATTCTTCAAGTGGAAGGGCTATGGCAAGCCCACCGTCAACGGCCAGTTCATCGGTTTTGAAAACTACAAGGTCATTCTGACCGACCCGAACTTCCAGCAGGCATTGGGACACACGCTATTCGTGGTCGTCGCTTCGCTCGTCATCCAGGGGCCGCTGGCCATCCTCTTCGCCCTGCTGCTCAACCAGAAATTCAAGGGCCGCGCACTGATTCGTACCCTGATTTTCGTGCCGTACGTCGTTTCCGAAGTCATCGTTGGCACCGGCTGGAGTCTCATCCTCCAGACCACAGGCGCATTGAACGCGCTACTCAAGAAAATAGGACTTGGCGGGGCGGACTGGATCTCCGATCCGAAAATCGCCATCTGGACATTGATGTTCATCATTTCGTGGAAGTACATCGGCTTCGCCGTCATCCTGATGATTGCCGGCATGCAGTCGATTCCCGAAGACCTCTATGAAGCCGCGAAGGTGGATGGTGCTGGATTCTGGCGTCAGCAGTGGAGCATCACCCTGCCACTGCTCGGCCCCACCATTCGTATCTGGGCATTCATGTCGATTATCGGTTCTCTTCAGCTGTTCGACTTGGTCTACATCATCTGGGGCCAGTACGTGTCGTCTACCGCAGGAACGTCCACCATGGCAACCTACATGGTGCGCGAAGGTCGACTCGCCAACAACTATGGTTACGGTTCCGCCGTGGCCGTGGTGATCTTCATCATCTCGCTGGTCATTGCCTTGACCTACCAGCGGTTCGTACTTAACCGAGATCTCGAAGGTGCGCTCACCGACGAGAAGGATGCCAAGCGTCGTGCCAAGCGTGCGGCGAAGGAAGCGGCCAAGCTTGCCAAGGCCAATGGCAATGCCGCAGCAGTTGCAAATGAGGTGGTTTCACAATGACGACCGCAGTCTCCCCGTCCGTGGGCAAGGGCAAGAACAAGACCTATGATCCGTATGCATTGAGAAAATCCGCAAAGACCCCGTGGGGCAACCCGGTCGTCTACTTCTTCTCACTGCTGCTTGTGGCGCTGTGCGTTGGCCCGGTGCTGTACATCATTATCGGCGGCTTCCGCACCAATGCGCAGATTACGAGGGACCCGGCCGGCTGGCCCGATCCATGGAACTTTGAGAATTACAAGACGGTGTTCACTTCGAACATCTTCTGGCCGGAACTCGTCAACTCCCTGATCGTCTCCATTGGCACAATGGTGGGCATCGTGGTGCTGGCCTTGATGGTGAGCTTCGTCATTGCCCGATACGAGTTCAAATTCAACAAACTGCTGTACTCGCTGTTCGCCGCCGGCATGATGTTCCCCATCACCGTGGCCATCACCCCGTTGTATCTGCTGCTGCGCAATCTGCACCTGATCAACTCGCATCTGGGCATTATTCTGCCCCAGATAGCATTCGGCCTGCCACAGGCCATCATCATCCTGGTGCCATTCCTCAAGTCCATTCCTAAGGAACTGGAAGAAGCGGCAGAGCTGGACGGCTGTTCTCGCATCGGCTTCTTCGGCCGTATGGTGCTGCCGTTGAGCTGGCCCGGCGTGGCCACCGTCGGCATCCTGAGCTTCGTGAGCAGCTGGAACGCCTACATGCTGCCGCTGTTCCTGCTCAACGATTCCAGCAAGTACACCTTGCCGCTCGGCGTGCAGATGTTCAGCTCCCAGCATTCGGTCGATACCGCTCAGGTACTGGCCTTCACCTCGCTGTCGATGATCCCCGCGCTGATCTGCTTCACCATTTTCCAGAAGAAGATCGTTGGCGGCCTGACCGGTGCTGTCAAGGGCTAGTCGCAGCAACCATAAACGTGCCGTGGAAAGGTACATGGCTCTTTGGGCCGATTCCTTTCAACCTCTTCCTTTCCTCCTTCCCACGGCACCCATTCTTTTCAATGAGGAGAAAACCATGAAGATCTCCAATCCCGTACTCCCCGGATTCAACGCAGATCCCTCGATGATTCGCGTCGGCGACACCTACTACATCGCCAATTCCACATTTGACTGGTGGCCGGGAGTCCGTTTGCACGAATCCCGCGACATGGTTCACTGGAATCTGCTGCCCGGGCCCTTAAACCGCGTTTCCCAGTTGGACATGAAGGGCAACCCGTCTGGCGGCGGCATCTGGGCGCCTGACCTGTCCTACGCGGACGGCAAATTCTGGCTCATCTACACGGATGTGAAGATCGTCAACGGCGCGTTCAAGGATTGCGCGAACTATCTGGTCACTGCCGAGGACATCCGCGGCCCGTGGAGCGAGCCAATCCGTGTCAATGGCGTGGGCTTCGACGCCAGCCTGTTCCATGATACCGATGGACGCAAGTATCTGGTGCAGCAAACCTGGGACTTCCGTGAATATCATCATCCGTTCGACGGCATCACCTTGACTGAATTCGATGTCAAGACCATGCAATTGAAGCCGGAAACAGCCCGCACCATCTGGCGCGGCACCGATGTGAAATTAGTCGAAGGGCCGCACCTCTACACCATCAATGGCTGGTACTACCTGTTTTGTGCGGAAGGCGGCACCCAATACGAGCATCAGGAGTCCGTGGCCCGTTCGCGAACCTTGGATGAGCTTTCGTTCGAAAGCATGCCGAGCAATCCGTTCATCTCCAACTTCGATACCCCCGGCACCTACCTGCAAAAGCAGGGGCATGGAGCACTCGTGGATACGCCCGGCGGCGAATGGTATTACGCTTCACTGTGCGGCAGGCCCTGGCGGCACGAGAACGAGCCGGCTCATGGCGTGCGCGGCTGGTGCACGCTCGGCCGAGAGACTTCGATTCAGAAGGTCGAGTGGGATGGCGATGGCTGGCCGTATGTGGTCGGCGGCCATGGGGGAGAGCGTTATGTCGAAGCCCCGGCCGACGCCATCGCAACTGAGGCCCCTACGGATCATAGCCAGCATGACGAGTTCGAATCGAGCGAACTCGACCTCAACTGGAACACCCTGCGTGTGCCATTCACCGAGACCATGGGCCGCGTGGGCGGCGGCTCGCTGACCTTGCGTGGTCAAGGGTCGCTGGCAAACCTGTTTGAACTGTCGCTGGTAGGACGCCGTTGGCAGGCGTTCGATTTCAACGCCGAAACCAAGGTGACGTTCGAGCCGAGCAACTACATGCAGATGGCCGGCCTGACCAACTTCTACAACCACCTATGCTGGTCGTGGGTGTTCGTCACTTGGGACGAGAAGCGCAACAAACGTGTAATTGAAGTGGCTCAGAACGACTTCGACACATATACCTCGTATCTGAAGGACAAGGCAATCGAAGTGCCGGACGACGTGAATGGCGTGTGGTTACGCACCAAGGTGCGTACTGGCACCTACACGTACGAGTACTCGTTCGACGGCGATATCTGGCATCAGATTCCGGTCACGTTGGATGCGGCCGTGCTCTCCGACGACCATGTGGCCCGCAACTACGGTGGATTCTTCACTGGCGCGTTCGTGGGACTTGCGGCCGTGGACCTTTCCGGATACGGAAAGGAGGCGACGTTCGACCACTTCGACTATAAGGAACTGTAAAACGCACTGCATTTCGGCTGGCATCTTCTCAATATGAGGAACCGGTCGATTTCGCCCATTGATACCTGTCAATGTTGCTATATACGTGAGATGCGCCCGTATTAATGCAGCCATTGGAATAGCGATGCCAACCAATTTCAAGTGAAGGAGCTTCGAATGCTGCATCTGCCGAAACTGCTGGACAATGGATGCGTATTGCAATCATCCATGCCAATAACAATCTGGGGATGGGCGACATCTGGCGAGATTGTGTCAGTAAGCGTGCAGGGGCAGTCCGTCTCAAGTGCCGTAGCCGAGGACGGTTCGTGGTCCGTCAGCCTTGAAGCACTAGAGACTGGCGGACCGTACGTATTGAATATCAGCACATCCAGTGAAGAACAGGTCAGCCGTCAAGTTTACGTGGGTGAAGTCTACCTGTGCACAGGCCAGTCCAATATGGAATTACCCATGGCATGGGTAGGTGAAGAATATGCTGCCGAATTTGAGCGCGAGCCTGATTTGCTGCTCCGGCAGTACAAGGTGGTTCCTTGCTATGATTTTAACGGCCCTTGCGCCGATCATGAGGAAGCTGGCTGGACGGCATGCGATGAGCAAGGACTGCCTGGTTTTTCCGCTGTTGGGTACTTCTTCGGCCGTTTGCTGCGTAAGCATCTTGGAGTTCCGGTGGGTCTGCTAAACGTTTCCTTAGGAGGTTCGCCCATCGAATCGTGGATGGATAAGCAATCATTGGAAGCTTTTCCTGAAGTGCTGCGCACATTGCAGCCTTATCTGGGTGAAGGTGTCGCCTCAGAGCGAAGTGCCAACAGCATAATGGCCCGGGACCAGTGGTATCAGCATCTCGGATATGCCGAGTCACCTAAGACTGACAGGCCGTTGCCACTAGGACAGTGGCCTTGGGCGCGAATTGGGAAGAATACGGACAGCTATGGAATTGACGAGAAGTGTTGGCGGACAATCGAATTGCCGAACTTCTTCGCAGCCCAGGGATTAAACGGGTTTCGGGGTGAACTCGAACTGCGCAAAACCGTATACGTGCCGGCCTGTGCAGCTGGACGACCGGCCAAGTTGCGGCTGGGAACCATGACCGATGCCGATCACACATGGATCAATGGATATTTGCTGGGTGGTCGCACGAATCAATACGAACCTCGTGACTATCATATCGCTGCCGGAATGCTGCGGGAAGGTAGCAACGAGCTGCGCATTCGACTGGTATGCGAACATGACACCGGTCGTGTGACACCCGGTAAAGCCATGACGCTGACCATTGGCGACGATGTGTTTGACCTGAGCGGAGCATGGCGGTGTGCTGTCGTGCGTGAAGTGAAAAGCGACTGCCCGGGTGAGGATTTCGTACGATGGAAACCGACCGGACTGTACAATGCCATGCTCGCTCCCTGCTTCTTTTACCGTGTTCGCGCGGCGTTGTGGTATCAAGGAGAGTCAAACACTGGCGATTTTGCACCGTTGTATCGGGACATGCTTGTCTCCATGATTGAACTGTGGCGGCGGCAATGGAATCAGGATCGATTGCCGTTTTTGATTGTGCAGCTGCCGAATTTTGCCATCGATTGTATTGAGGATGGTGGTTGGTCGGTAGTGCGTGAGGCGCAGTGGCAGGTCGCTCAGATAGTGCATGACGCGGCGACGGTCGTTACTATCGACGCCGGTGATTGGAATGATCTGCATCCGGCACACAAGAAGCCGATTGCACAGCGACTATTCCAGGCTGCGCGACAGTTGGTCTACGGGGAATCTGTCACGGTTCGTCAGCCAGTGTTGGCTGAAGCCCGGATAGTAAATGGGGCGGTCGTTCTCTCCTTTAGTGATTATCCAATTTCCAGTTGTTCGTGTGATGCGGCGTCGCATATCTCGCCAAGCCAATTGAACACCGTAGATGGATGCGAGCCCGGCGAGTTCATGTTCTTCTGGGCAGACGGGAGCCAAGCTCCAGCAAAAGCTGCGATTGTTGACAATCAAGTGATGATTCGTCTACCGGGTCGAATGCCGACGGAATTACGTTACGCGTGGCGCAATAATCCCAGCACCGGCTTACTGTGCAATGAAAACGGTACCATGGTTTCGCCGTTGCGTGTGATTCTGAATACTCTATCTCGCGACAAGCAGTGAAAAGGAGTCATCGTGATGATAAGTACGCAACATTCGTTGTTCGCCGAATGCGGATACAGCCAGCTTGAGATTGATGCGCGCGTGGCACAAGTCTGGCACGAGATTTTCGAGGGGCCCAATAAATTCTATTGGGAGACGGAAAACGGACTTGGCTATGTGATGGACACCGGTAACAATGATGTACGTACCGAGGGCATGAGCTACGCGATGATGCTCGCAGTGCAATATGGCCGACAAGATGTGTTCGATCGTCTGTGGGGATGGGTCATGAAGCACATGTACATGATGGACGGTCATCATGCTCATTACTTCTCCTGGTCGGTAAGTCCCGACGGTTCCGATCGTGCGGATGGTCCTGCGCCGGATGGCGAGGAGTACTTCGCCATGGATTTGTTCCTTGCCGACCGACGCTGGGGCAGCAGTGGCATCCACGATTATGCCGCTCAAGCCCGTGAACTGTTGCACTACTGCGTGCATAAGGGAAGAGACGAGGACGGCGAACCGATGTGGAATGCCGACAACAAGCTCATCAAGTTCATTCCTGAAACCGAGTGGAGCGACCCCTCCTACCATCTGCCGCATTTCTATGAAGTATTTGCCGAGTGTGCCGATGGACAGGATCGAGCATTCTGGAGTGAAGCCGCTTCAGCCAGCCGTGCATATCTGAAGACGGCATGCAATGCGTATACCGGTATGAATGGCGAATACGCCCTTTACGATGGCACTCCTTATACGGAGGAGCGATTCGGACGTCATGACTGGTTCTATTCCGATGCTTATCGGACCGTCGCGAACATCGGATTGGATGCGAGTTGGAACAATGTGCCTGATGTTGCGCTTTGTGACCGAGCAGCTGCATTGCAGCGCTTCTTCCTAACTCACGACCGCACCTGCGTTTATGAGGTGGATGGTACACCCGTGGATGAGCGCGTGCTACATCCGGTAGGCTTCTTGGCGGCTACAGCCCAAGGCTCTCTGGCCGCAATGCACTCCGTCTCCGAGCCAGACGCCGTGCGTAACGCCCGCGCGTGGGTGCACATGCTGTGGAATACCCCCATGCGAGTGGGACGCCGGCGTTACTATGACAATTTCCTCTATGCTTTCGCCATTCTGGCACTCAGCGGCCAGTACCGTCGTGAATGGTAATTTTCGCTCCGAGCGATGACAATGCTCTTACATGTTGATATGACCTGATCCAAGGAGAGTGGCAATGGTGCTGCGACGAGTATGTACCCGGTACGGTGAGATTGAAGGCATGGCCGTCGAAGATCCAGTCATTACTGTGTTCCGCGGTGTTCCTTTTGCCAAAGCGCCGATGAACGAATTGCGTTGGCGCGCGCCCCAGTCCGTTGAACCGTGGGATGGCGTGCTCTATGCACATGATTTCGCTCCAAGCGCCATGCAGCCCCGATGGGATTCGGATGATTTCTATGGTCGCGAATGGCAGATGGATCCGGACTCGCCCCGTAACGAGGATTGTCTGTATGTCAATGTTTGGACGCCGGCATTGCATGGAAGCGGTGCGGCACAATATGACGAACGGATTGCTTCGCAAGGTGGCTTACCGGTCATGGTCTGGATTCACGGCGGAGCCTACCAGTGTGGATCTGCTGCAGAGAAGGAATTCGACGGCAGCGCGCTCGCACGTCTTGGCGTGGTCGTAGTTAGCGTGACGTATCGACTCAATGTGTTCGGCTTCTTTACGCATACTGATTTGCAGCATGAATCGGATGGCATTGACGTCGCCGAGCCGTGCGCGAACTTTGGTCTTCTGGATCAGCGCGCCGCAATCGAATGGGTGAAGAACAACGTCGCCGTATTCGGCGGCAATCCCGAAGCGATTACGATTTTCGGGCAATCAGCCGGTGCAGCAAGCGTATTGGCGCAAATCTGCTCGCCGATGAATGAGAATCTGTTCCAACGCGCGATTATGCAGTCCGGCGCAGGCTTGGGCATGTTCAACCGACACCTGCGTTCATTGAACGATGCACAACGTCTTGGCAGTCGTTTTCTCGACTTTATTGGCGTCCGTTCAGTGGAGGAAGCGCGAACCGTGCCGGCTGCGGAATTGCTGGATGCAGCCGAACAGTTCCCGGCTTTGAACCAGAATCATGAATTATTTGAAGGCTGGCCCATGCCGATCAACTGGGTGCCTTGCGTGGACGGACGATTCCTTACCGATCAGTACGGCGTAACCCTTGCACAAGGCTCGCAGCAGCCGGTCGATATCATTGTGGGCAACACCACCGGTGAATTCATGGAAACTGCTGCGGACGGCACGGTCATTGCAGCTGGGGAACAAGGTAATCTTGAGTTGATGCAGGCATGGGTGCAGGGAGGCTCCAATCCGCCTTTTTATTACCGTTTTGACGTTGCCATGCCGGGCGACGATGCCGGCGCATTTCACTCCTCGGATTTATGGTTCACATTCAACAATCTCGGAAAATGCTGGCGTCCTTTCTCCGGCTGGCACTATGAACTGGCAAACATGATGAGCCGGTATTGGTCGAACTTCGCGGCGACCGGCAATCCCAATGAATCTTTCGGTATCGCAGATCGTGACGTGCTATTGCCTGAATGGACTCGTTTTGAGCCGGCAACTCAAGCAGCCATGCTTTTCGGCAAATCCGTAAGTATGCAGAAGAACTGCTAAGAAATCACTATTCGCAATGGTCTGAAGCAAAGGAGCATAATTGGCTGTGAACGGCAACGCTGGTATTGCGCAGAAGGTGCAGAAGGTTACTGGTAGTAATCCTGTCATCCATAGCGATTTTCCCGATCCCGATATCATCAGGGTTGATGATGCCTATTACATGGCTTCCACCACGATGTTTCTCATGCCCGGCTGTGATGTACTTCGCTCCTACGATCTGATTCACTGGGAGTTCCTTACACATGCGTATGCCGAATTGGACGATACGCCGGCAGAGAATCTGGAAGAACGAGGACGCAATGCCTACGGATGCGGTATGTGGGCACCTTCGTTGCGTTGGCATGACGGACTGTTCTCCATCGTGTTTACTTCAAACGATACGCAAAAAACCTATGTACTGGAAGCGTGTAATCCTGCCGGCCCTTGGGCGAAGCGTGTGATTGAAGGCTTCTACTATGACAACAGCGTGCTGTATGACGACGATGGTCGTGTGTACATCGTCCACGGAAACACTCAATTGCATCTGACGGAGCTGGAAGCTGACCTGAGCCGGCCCAAAGCAGGCGGACTGAATCGCATCATTGCCGAAGATGAGCCTGATGCTGATTTGGGATATGAAGGCAGTCATATATACAAGCATGATGGTCGCTATTACGTGTGGACTTGTCATTTTCGTTCCGGCTGCCGTAAAAGCGAGGTCTGTTTGATGGCCGATGCGTTGGACGGTGAGTTTATAGCTCGTGAAGTGCTTGATGATGATCTTGGTTTCCATGATCTCGGCGATGCACAAGGAGGAATGGTCGATACGCCGGACGGCCAATGGTATGCCTTCATGATGCATGACCGTGGGGCGCTGGGACGTGTGCCTACCATCATGCCCATGAGATTCGGGGAGGACGGATTTCCGATATTAGGCAACGATGGTAGGGTGCCGACTGAGGTGAGTGTTCCGACTGCGTATGCGGATTATCCGTATAGGCCATTGAATGGGGATGTTTTTTGTTGTGCAACTGATAGTGATAAGTCTGCTGAAGACGTTGCGGACATTGTCAAATCTGACAAGCTTGCGCCCTTCTGGCAGTTCAATCACAATCCTCATAATCAATTCTGGTCTGTCAATGAACCTACTGGGACATTTACATTGCATGGCGGAAAGATTGCAGCGAATCTGAACTATGCGCAGAATACACTAACCCAGCGCACGGTAGGGCCGCGGTGCATGGCTGAAGTCACAGTAGGTGCTTCACAATTGCAGGATGGAGATTTCGCTGGATTGGCGGCTTTCCAAGGTTATTACCGGTATATTGCTATACGGCGCGCGGAAAGAGGATATGCACTTAGCGTACGTATCAAGCCAAAGGATGACGATTCGATATGGGGCGATGGAAACTACGATGCGTCCGCGATAGAGGTTGCTCGGACGAATCTATGTGGGGACACGGTAAGGCTTCGAGCCATTTATGATTTCACCGATAAAAGAGACAAGGTGGCATTCGAGTATTCGGATTTGGCGGCATCCGCGCCGCACTGGATCCGATTGGGGAATACCTATGACCTGTATTACACGCTGGATTACTTCATCGGATGTCGAATAGGCCTGTTCTTGCTACCTACCGAAAAGTGTGGTGGTGCTGCTGCCTTCAGTGAATTCAAGTTCTTCGGACCTGAAGAGACGCCTGAGCTTCCATAGCCAAACCTCGATACGCCATGACCATACAGAAAGGCCAGAATCAATATGTGTGATAGGAAAGATCAATCAACGTTCAAGGCAAGAGCGTGTGTCATTACCAACCCGGTGCTGCGCGGCATGTACCCGGACCCGTCCTGGATCTGGGATGCGACGCGCGAGGAAATCGTGCTGGTCAACTCCTCGTTTGAATTGGTGCCGGGGTTGCCCATTCATACGACCCGTGATCTTGTGACGTGGACGCACACGGCGAATGCGGTGGATGAGGCGATGTCTCATCGACTGCTCATTGATGGCGTCGAGGATTCCGGCGGCCTGTACGCGCCGACCATTCGCCGTATCGGCGGGCGATATGTGATCGTATGCACCGTGGCCCGCGTGAATGAGGTGAAGGCGCTCGCTGCAGGATGCTCGCAGAAGGATGTCGATGGCTGTCGCGCCGCCCAAGGCAATTTCGTCATCGAGGCCGATGAGTTGACCGGACCATGGCGCGGTCCGTACTGGGTGGCCGGGGCCGAAGGCATTGACCCGGACATCTTTGAAGACGGCGATGGCACAGTGTGGTGGACGCAAACGCGCCCGGCATTACATCCGCAGTGGGATGGTCAAACCGAGATCTGGACGCAGCCCATCGCCCCAGGCACGTGGACGTTGCAAGACCATAAAACCGTGATTTGGCGCGGCTATGGCATGGATGCGGTATGGGCTGAAGGGCCGCATTTGTACCGGGTGGGCGATTACCTCTACCTGATGACCGCCGAGGGCGGCACCAGCTTCGAGCACAGTGAGATGATAATGCGCACGCACGCACCGCGCGGATTCGCGGCGGCGCTCGCCGGTTTTGAGAAGAACCTTGCCGCGCAAGATATCTGGATTGAGCCGGCGCGTGACGGTGAACGAAGCGTGGTGGGTCACGATAACCGGCTGTTTGAGGCTTGCAAACGCAATCCGATCCTCACACACCGTCATTTGGGAGCGGGGGAGCCGGTCCAATGCGTTGGGCACGCCGATCTGCTGCTGCATCCGACCGTCGGCTGGCTGCTCGCGTGTCTTGGCATACGCGAGACTCCGGGCGAGGAACCCGGAGAAACGTTCAGCTACTGTGGCCGGGAAACGTTCGTGGCACCGGTCGTATGGCAGCACAATCCGGTCTCGTGGAAGCTGGACGGTGGGGAGCCGAATAAGCGTATCGATATCGTCGATCCCGGTTGGCCGGTCGTGGCTCCGGGGCTTGGCCGGCTTCCCGAGAAGTTGGTCGTGGACGTTGACGAGGATGGATTGCCATGTGCAGTGAGGGGTGTGGATTCTGCGGGGTGTGATTGCGCTGCTGGTAATAATGCCGCATGCCCTGCTGAGCTCATCCAGCTCGACGATACCCGCCTAGTCGGCGTTCGAGGCCGTGACGATTACCGGTTCCTGCGTGTCGACGGGCAGGAATATGCCGCGTTCACCCGGCCCGAATACACGATGATGATGCATCAGGATTCCACCCATGCTGTCATGGTCATGGCGGAAGCGGAATCCGGCCAATTGACGGCCGAAATCACCGATAGGGGAGATAAGCGGTGCATTGCGCTTGGAGCGCTTGGGGCCAACGAATGGTTCGGATTGCGCTTGCATGGCAATCGTTTGGAATTCCTTGCCGGGCAGCCTGCACCTGACAGCATTGATGAGGGAACAATGCCTGATATTGCACTAATTGCGCACGCGGACGTTACTTATGCTCGTATCATGGCAGATTGTGATGCGCGATTCCTCAGTACCGAATGGGCCGGCGGATTCGTGGGTTGCCTGATCGGCGTAAAACGGCGGTAATGGTCTCAGCCCGCTCTACAATATTGTACAATCATATTGTTTAATCGTTAAACAAATGCAAGGGGGCAATCGATGGCGCACGATCTCGAACAACTCAAGCAAGATCACCCGGATGTGGCGAAACTGTTCGCCGATGACTGGTTGCAGTACCGTAAGTCGGAGATTTTGCCGGAACTTACGCGCGAGGCGCAGTCCACGTGCGACCGCATCAATCGCATCTACTTTGAAGACACCGCCGAAGCTGAGCGACTGTTCCGCGAACTCGTGCCCGAGGCCGGCGAGGGCGTGGACTTCCGCCCGCCAATCCGGCTTGATTACGGGCTGGGCCTGAAAATCGGAGACCGTACGTTCATCAACATGGACCTGCTGATTGTGGGCGGCGGCCCGATCTCCATCGGCTCCGATTGCCTGATCGGCCCGCGCGTGAGCATCTATACGCCAAACCACGCCATCGCCCGCAAGCCTCGACTGGAAGGCTGGCAGCACAACGCCGACGTGACCATCGGCAACAATGTGTGGCTGGGCGGCAATGTGGTGATCTGCCCCGGCGTCACCATCGGAGACAACTCGATTATCGGTGCGGGCGCAGTCGTCACCCACGACATTCCCGCCGATTCCATCGCTGTGGGCAATCCGTGCCATGTGATTGCCGAAGTCCCGGATGACTGGACTCCTGAAGAGCGGGCCGCTGCCGAGGGTCGGTAGGTTTGCTGCTCTGGCCAACTGTCACGGCGAAACCGGGATACAGGAGAGAAAGGAACAATGCAATGACGCAATATCATGTTTCCGCGCAGGCGGCGAAGACGAACGGCGCCGGCAGCGCGGCCGACCCGTTTCTGACCATCGGCCAAGCGGCGGCCATCGCCCGAGCCGGCGATGAGGTGGTTGTGCATGCCGGCACCTATCGGGAATCTGTCGACCCCCGATTCGGCGGAGAGAGCGCCACGAACCGCATCGTCTACCGCGCGGCCGCGGGCGAACCGCGCCCGGTAATCACCGGCTCCGAACGTATCGACACATGGCAGCCCGAAGGCGATGGCGTGTGGAAAGCCGTAATCCCGAACGCATTCTTCAACGGATACAACCCGTACGTGGAAACCGTATTCGGCGATTGGACCGTATACCCGGACCCAAAGGTCGAGGTACGCCACCTGGGCGATGTGTATCTGAATGGCAAATCCTTCTACGAAGTCGCCTCGCTGGACAAGGTGCGCAACCCACAGCGTTGGGATACCGGCCGTGACGCCGCCACCGATTCCATCGTGCCGCTGATTGATCCGGATGCCACCGTGAACGTGTGGTGCTGTGCGGTCGATGATGAGGCCACAACCATTTGGGCCAATTTCCATGAAGCCGACCCGAATGCGGAACTTACCGAAATCAACGTGCGCGAGACCTGTTTCTACCCGAGCCGCCCGTTCGTCAATTACATTACGGTCTCCGGCTTTGAAATGGCGCAGGCGGCCTGCCCTTACACGCCGCCGACTGCCGATCAGGTCGGGCTGGTGGGCCCGCATTGGTCCCGCGGGTGGGTTATCGAAAACAATCGCATTCATGACGCGAAATGTTCGGCGATCTCGCTGGGCAAGGAGATTTCCACCGGCGACAACGAATCGACGCGCACCCATCGTAAGTCCGGGTACCAATACCAAAAAGAGGCCGTCTACAAGGCGCTGCATGCCGGCTGGGAGAAAGGCGTAGTCGGCGGGCACGTGGTGCGCGGCAACGTAATCTACGACTGCGGCCAGAATGGTGTGGTTGGTCATATGGGCTGCGCCTTCTCGCTGATTGAAGGCAACCACATATACCGCATCGGCGCCAAGCGCGAGTTCTTCGGCTGGGAAGTGGCCGCCATTAAAATGCACGCAGCCGTCGACACGGTGGTGCGCGGCAACCGGGTGCATGATTCGGTGCTGGGTATGTGGCTCGACTGGCAGGCGCAGGGCACCGTGGTGGATTCGAACGTGTTCTACCGCAACACGCGAGATGTGATGACCGAGGTGACCCACGGGCCGATTACGTTTATGAACAACGTGTTTGCCTCCGAGTTCAGTTTCGACGATTATGCGCAAGGCGCGGCGTTCGTCAACAATCTGTTCGCCGGTCGCATTCGTCACACCGCCGTCTTGGACCGATCCACGCCATACCATTTCCCGCACGTCACCGATGTGGCCGGCGAGGCATTCGTCTACGGTGGCGATGATCGGTACGTCAACAACCTGTTCTTGGCTGTGGACGATTCCGCCAAACCGTTGTGTACCGCGGATGCCGCCGGTGCGGCCGGTATGGCGGAAGCTGGAACCGCGTTCTTTGACGGCTATCCGCGCTCGCTTGAGGAGTATGAACAGCTGATTGAAGAGGCTGGCCTTGGCGATGAGGAGTTGTATCGCAGCGTGAAGCAGCCGGTATTGCTGGCTTCGAACGCCTATGTTTCGGGCGCGAAGGCCGCTTCCGGCGAAGCCGAGGCCGTGGTGAGTGGTGACGGCTCTTCGTTGGCATTGCGCGAAACCGATGATGAGCTATGGATGACCGTTTCGTTGCCCGAATCGATTCGGTCGGCAACTGGACCGGTGATCTCCACTGCTGATCTTGGCCAACCGCGTATTGTCGAGGAGTATTTCGAGAATCCTGACGGTTCGCCGATTGTTGTGGACCGGGATATCACCGGTGCTGCGCGCGGCGCATGCTCGGCTCGAGGCCCATTGGCGGCGTATGGCGATGGGGAAGTGCTCATCTGGTCGAAGTGACGGGATCGCGGTTTCGACTGTTGCCTCTGCCTCGGCCTTTGTGTGGCACTGAGTGGGGCTGGGCTGCCAGTATTTGGCAGGCCGGCCCCTTTTCGATTTGCATTGGTAACAAATATGATATATGGTTAAATCATTAAACTAAATACTGTAAGTCCATGCATACCTACGCAACGTCAATGGAGATACTGCTATGCGCGCACATCATGTTCTGCTGCTGTCGCTCTGCCTGTTGGCCGCAGCCTACGCCGTACTGCTATTCGTTTCACCAGCCGCTGCGCCGATTGGCGTCACGCTAACCGTTGTTGGTCTGGTGCTGGTCTCGACGCGCTATGCGTGGCGCGCCAAATTCCTGGCTCTATTCAACGAAGCATGATTTGATGAATCTTCTTCCTCTCTTCTCCTTTTAAGCCCGGCCGCTCGCCGGGCTTTTTCTTGTGGCCGAGGTCGAAGTGGGGAAGGGTGTGCTATGGGCACTTTCGTGTCGGGGGTGCCGTGTTCTCGACAACGGCCTACCGACTTGGGGTGTATTTCGACAATATGATTCGGCGATGTGCCTCAGCGGATATGTGCGGCCAATGAAAAAGCGGGATACCGATGTCGATATCCCGCTTTCAGCGAATAGGTAAGGCCAGAGCTTACTTCTTCTTGACTTTCTTGACGCGCTTGGGGGCGGGAGCCATTTTCTTGGGCTCGAAGAACGGCCACTTGTGCAAAGCCCAGGCGTGCAGTGCGGGGATCTTGGCAACGGCGAAGCCGATGACCAGACCGATTACCATGGCCCAGGTCTCCAGATCATGGCCTGCGACCAGCAAGCCGATGAACACTATGGCAACGATGAAGCTCACCATCTGCGAGGCCTTTGACTGCTTGGCGGTCACCAGGTCGGCCTTCATGGGAACAAGCCCCAGAAACAGGCCGCAAGGTATGCAGATGACGGCTAATATCGCGCTGAGGGTTATTGACAATGTGGTTGCATCCATGATGTTCCTTTAGTGCTGTGGGTTGTGGTTTTCTTTGGCGTCTGCGGTGTCGGTGTCTGCGGTGTCGGCAACGTCGTCGTGTTCGTTTTCTTCGGCTTGTTCGGCTTCGGCCTCGGCGTCCGTGCTGTCGGTTTCGTCGTCATCAGCCGCGTCATCCTTGCCGGGCTGGCGCCACCACAGGATTAGCGCGTTGGCCGCGCAGTAGATGGCCGCGATGCCAATGCATACCAGAAAAATGATGTTCGAAGTGCTGATGATCGTGCCGTCGTTCATCGACTCTTTGACAGACTGCCATATCCAGATCACACAGGCGACGGCGGTCAGGGCGTACAGCATCATACGGGAGCGGTCGTTCATAGGATCATCTCCAGACTTGTTCAAACGACTTGATTATAGCCGTATTTGTGGATTGCGTGGGAAACGAAAAATGCCGCCATGTGTGCTTCAGCGAGGAGCGCGGTATAACAGCGGCTCTTCGCGATGCTCGCCATGGCGGCATTCATCAGGAATCGTTATTCAGTTGTTATCTCATGGATTTGCTGGCAGCGTATCAGCCGCGGGCCTTGGCATAAGCCTCGTACACGGCTTCGGTGGGCTCGCCGGTCTCCACGCCCTCGATGGTGAGCTGCCAGGTCGGCGGTTCGGCCTCGCCGGACAGCACCCAGGCGGCCTGACGGGCGGCGCCGATGGCCACGTATTCGTCGGTGGCCGGACGGGTCACGTCCATGCCGAGGATTGAGGGGGCCAGCGTGCGGATGGCCACGGACTTCGCGCCGCCACCAATGAGCAGGATGCGGTTGATCTCGGCGCCCAGCGAGCGAATCAGCTCGAGGCAGTCGCGCTGGGAACACAGCAGGCCTTCGACGAATGCACGAGCCAGATTCTCCTTGGTGGTGTTGTGCAGAGTCAGGCCAGTCAGCGAGGCGGTAGCGTCCGGGCGGTTCGGCGTACGCTCGCCGTCGAAGTACGGCACCAGGGTGATGCCGCCGGCACCCGGCTCGGCCTTGAAGGCCAGTTCGGCCAGTTCGTCGTAGTCCACGCCTAGGGCGGCGCGACCGGCGTCCAGAATGCGCGAACCGTTGATTGTGCAGGCGAGCGGCAGATAGTGGCCGGTGCAGTCGGCAAAGCCGGAAATGGCGCCGGTCAGGTCGTACACCGGGTTTTCAGCGATGGCCGCGGCCACGCCGGAGGTGCCGAGCGATACGGACACATCGCCCACGGCCATGCCGAGGCCCAGCGAGGCCATGGCATTGTCTCCGCCGCCGGGGCCGATGATGCAGCCGCCTTCAACGTCCTTGCCGGCAATGGCGGGGTCGGCCTTGGCGGCGGCTGCCTCACGCGGGCCCAGCACGGTGGGCAGCACAATGGCGTCGGCGTGGGCCTTGGCGGCTTCCTCGCCCTCGGCAGGGGCCAGTACCATGGCGATGAGATCGCGGCGGTACTCGTCATGCGCGGCATCGTAGTAAATGGTGCCGGAAGCGTCGGAACGGTCGGTGAACAGGGCTTCGAGATGAGCGTCCTCGCCCTCGGCCACCGGGCCATAGCCGGCGATACGCCAGCTCAGCCAATCGTGCGGCAGACAGACGGCGGCAATCTTCTTGGCGTTCTCAGGCTCGTTCTCGGCCACCCACGCCACCTTGGTCAGCGTGTAGGAGGCGACGGGGGAGGATCCGACGGCCTTGACCCAGCGTTGCTTGCCGCGGGCGGTCACGTCGTCCGGTTCGTCGCCCTCGGCCGGAGCTGCACCGAGCTTGTCGATCAAGGCGGCGGCCTGCGGGGCGGAACTGGTGTCATTCCAGAGCATCGCATCGCGAATCACGTTGCCCTGCTTGTCGAGAATGACCATGCCATGCTGCTGGCCGCCAACCGCGAGGGCCGCGACATCGTCAAGCCCGCCGGCCTGCTCGGCGGCCTTGGTGAAGGCCTCCCACCAGAATTCCGGGTTGACCGAGGTGCCATCCGGGTGCTTGGCTTGCCCGAACCGAACCTGTTCGCCGGTGGCGGCGTCCGTGATGCGGACCTTCGTTGATTGGGTTGACGTATCTACGCCGGCAACCAGTACTCTCGTCATGCATTCCTCCTCGATGAGGGTCGCGCTCAAAAGTTTCGGCGCGCCATAGCCAATAAGTTAGACGATTAAACTATACTGTATCTCAACGTTCGATTGCAAACGGAAACACGCGAAGGTGCGGTCCGATTCAATCGTTTGACGCACAATATCATGGTGTGATAGACGGATGTGAGCGCCTGTGCGGCGCTCGAGACTAGGGGTGCGAGGAGGTAGGGGCCAATGGCAAATCTACGCAGGATCAATCAGGAGGATCTGCGCAACCATAACCTGTCGGTGACGCTCGACACCTTATTGCGTGCGCAGAAACCGATGAGTCGTGCCGATCTGGCCAAGGAGACGGGCCTGACCAAGGCCACGCTCTCGCTGCTGGCCTCGATGCTCATTGAAAGTGGCGTGGTGCAGGAAGGCGAGCCGGTCGTCTCCACCACATATGGGCGGCCCAGCACGCCGCTGGAGATTCGCGGCGGATCCATCGCCGGCATCGGCCTGCAGATCAACACCGATGGTTACGGTTGCCTGGCACTCGATCTGAACGGCGACACTCTCGGCCAGGAGTGGGTGAGTGAGGATATGACCGGCACTGACCCGTACGAGATCTTCGCCAAGCTCGATGCGATGACTTTCCCGTTGGAAAGCCGGCTCAAACGACGCGGCTGCAAGGTGGTGGGAGCCGGGTTTGCGCTGCCGGGCATCGTCACTGACGACATGTGGCTGTTGGTGGCCCGCAATCTGGGTTGGGAAAACGTCAATCTCACCCGGTTCAACGTGGTGCGCCGGCTGGATGTGGTGGCCGGCAATGAGGCGAAGATGGCCGCCATCGCTCAGATTCCGGGGTATGCCACCGAACGTGCGCCCTTCCTGAATGTGGTGGACCGCACGGACTCCTTTATTTACCTGTCTACCGATATCGGCATCGGCGGCGCGGTGGTGCGCGACGGCGAAGTGGTGATGGGCTCGCACGGATTCGCCGGCGAGATCGGCCATCTGTCCGTGGCGATGGATGGGCCGTTGTGCAGCTGCGGGCGTCACGGGTGCCTTGAGGCGTTTGCGGGCCGTCGCGCTTTGGTCGAGGCTGCCGGCATTGCCGAAGATGGGGATGCCACCAGCAGCGAGGCCATCGATATGTTCCTCCAGCGTTGGCGCGCCGGGGATTCGGATGTGGCCAAAGTGGTCGATCAGGCCGCCGATGCGCTGGTTTCCGCCATCGCTTCCGCCGTGAATCTGGTGGATGTCGATACGGTGCTGTTGGGCGGACTGTGGACGCACTTCGGCGACGAGCTGGCCACCGTGCTTGAAGGCCGGCTGCGTTCGGAAATTCTGGGATACCCGAATGTGAAGATTCGCGTGTTTGTGCCGCCGGTGGCGCTGCATCCCTCGCTATATGGCGCGGCCGAAATGGGCTTGCGACGGTTCATCGAGAACCCGTTGGGGTACATGGGGGAGAAGTAGCGCCGGGAGATGCTGCTTGTTGCTGGCGGGTGCATGGTATGGGTGCATGGCGCGCGTGCCGGCGTTAGCGGGCTCGTGCTACACTTTGGCAAGTTGGCTGTTTTGTGCAGCGAACGTGGGGCCGTAGCTCAGTCGGTTAGAGCATGCGACTCATAATCGCCCGGTCCAGGGTTCAAGCCCCTGCGGCCCCACTCTTTTGCGTCGTCTCCTGCGGCGGCGTAGCGCGTCTTCACGTCCAGATAGGCGCGTACAATCCCTTAGGTTCCGGTTCACGTCTTGCCATAGGGGCATGACGACCCGGGTCCCCCGAATCCATAGGAGACGTAAAATGCAGCAGGGTATCCATCCTGATTACCACCCCGTTGAGGTGACGTGCTCGTGCGGCAACACCTTCGTGACCCGCACCGCTGGCAAGGAAGATCACATGTTCGTTGACGTGTGCTCTCAGTGCCACCCGTTCTACACCGGCAAGCAGAAGATTCTTGACACCGGTGGCCGCGTTGCTCGCTTCGAGAAGCGCTACGGCAAGAAGAGCAAGTAGCATACTTCACGCCAGTCCGATTCGATTTGGCATGCTCCGGCATACCCGATCGAGGACTGGCGTTTTTTGTATTCTTTGACAAGTTTTGTTGCAGCATTGACCTGCGCAATCGAATAATCGAACAGAACAGCACCATACAGAAGAAAGTGTGTTATGGCAGACGAACAGTTCCCGGCGGCGGCAACCGCGCTTGAGGAGTACCAGTCCATCGAAGAACAGATGGCAAGCCCCGAAGTCGTGTCCAACCCGGACAAGCTGCGCAAGCTGGGTCGTCGTCACGCCGAACTGGGTGCCATCGTGGGTGCCTACAAAGCCTGGTTGCAGGTGAAGGACGATCTGGCAGCCGCTCAGGAGATGGCCGGCGAGGACGCCGACTTCGCCGAGGAAGCCAAGCGTCTTGAAGCCGAACTGCCCGGTGTCGAGGAGAAGCTGCGCACCGCGCTGATCCCGCGCGACCCGGATGACGCGCGCGACACCATCATGGAGATCAAGGCCGGCACCGGCGGCGAAGAAGCCGCACTGTTCGCCGGCGACCTGCTGCGCATGTACACCCGTTACGCCGAGAAGCGTGGCTGGAGCGTGAACGTGCAGTCCGAGAACACCACCGAGCTCGGCGGCGTCAAGGACGTGCAGATCGCCATCCGCGCCAAGGGCACGCCCGCTCCCGAAGACGGCGTGTGGGCTTCGATGAAGTACGAGGGCGGCGTACACCGTGTGCAGCGCATCCCCGTCACCGAATCGCAGGGCCGTATCCAGACTTCCGCCGCCGGCGTCATCGTGTTCCCCGAGGCCGACGAGGATGACGACGAGATCGAGATCGATCCGAAAGACCTGAAAATCGACATCTTCATGAGCTCCGGCCCCGGCGGCCAGTCCGTGAACACCACGTATTCCGCCGTGCGCATGACCCACCTGCCCACCGGAATCACAGTGAACATGCAGGATGAGAAGTCGCAGATTCAGAACCGTGCCGCCGCGTTGCGCGTGCTGAAGTCCCGCCTGCTGGCCATGAAGCATGAGCAGGAGGCCGCCGAGGCCGCCGACATGCGTCACTCGCAGGTACGTTCGCTTGATCGCTCCGAGCGAATCCGCACATACAACTTCCCGGAAAACCGTATCGTCGACCATCGCACGAATTACAAGGCTTACAACCTTGACGCCGTGCTCGACGGCGACCTGCAGGCCGTCATCGATTCCGACATCCAAGCCGACGAGGCCGACCGTCTGGCCAATCAGAAATGACTTTGCCGGATGGCTCCCCTCAGCCTCGCTTTGCGAGCCAGCTCCCCTCAGAGAGGGGGAGCCAGAGCTATTTCTTCAATGGCTCCCCTCTCTGAGGGGAGCTGTCAGCGAAGCTGACTGAGGGGAGCCTAATGTCCGATCAACGGAGACCGCCAGTGCTTATTACCGACATCATCAACCAAGCCTCTTCGCAATTGCGCGAAGCGGGTGTTGAGACGCCTGAGCATGATGCCAAGTTGCTCCTTGCCGAGGCGGCAGGCGTTGAACTGCGCGACGTCGACAGGGCTCTGCTTATGGGGGAGGAACTTGGCACAACCGGACAGCTTGCCGTCTTCCGTGCCATGCTCGACCGCCGTGCCAAGCGCGAGCCGCTGCAATACATCACCGGGCATGCTCCTTTCCGCTACCTTGACCTGAAGGTCGGTCCCGGAGTGTTCATTCCTCGTCCGGAAACCGAAACCGTGGTGCAGGCCGGCCTTGACTGGCTGACAAAAAACGGCATGATCCATCCTTGTGTGGTCGATTTGTGCGCCGGCTCCGGCGCGATTGGGCTGTCCGTTGTCAGCGAGGTGCCCGGCAGCCAGGTGTGGGCGGTGGAGCTGTCGCCGAACACCGCCGAATGGACGCGAAGGAATCTGTCGGAAACCGCGAAAAAGTACCCATCCATTGCCTCGAATTACCATCTGGAAATCGCGGATGCCACGTCCTTCGCCACATTGGCCCAATTGGACGGCACCGTCGATATCGTCATCACCAATCCCCCCTACGTGCCGCAGACCGATATTCCCGAGCAGCCGGAAGTGCGTGATTGGGATCCGGAATTGGCTTTGTATGGCGGCTCGATGGACGGTACGTTGATTCCCGAGCGCATTATCGAGCGGGCCTGCCGTCTTCTCAAGCCTGGGGGCGTGCTTGTCATGGAACATGACGTGACCCAGGGGGATCGTCTCGTGGCCTTTGCCAGGGCCACTGGATTCGCTGCCGCATCGACCGGCCAGGACTGGACGGGTCGCGACCGCTACCTGTTTGCAGTGTCCTAAGCCGCACGCATCCCACATTTCCTTGGGATTGCATTCTCGTTTCCGTAATTGCGCTGTCTCATAATAAGAACAATTTATTGCGGGTTCAAAGCCGGTCTGGTTATAACAGTCCGCGACAAACATCGAATGAGAGAGACGTGAATGACGGTCACAAGCCGTGTGATGTAGTTCTGTGGTATGCGAATTATGTGAGTGGAACGTCTCACGCGCACATCCCGCGCGTTGATTGACAGATGAACGATGTTGAAATATCCCAAGGAAGAAGGAAGAGGATGAACGTGAAGTTCTCCACTAAGTTCGTTGCGGCCAGCGCGGCCGCTGTTATGGCGTTGTCCCTCGCGGGCTGCTCCGGCGGCAGCATGGATGATTCCTCCAGCTCCAGTGCCAAGGCCTCCGGCGACTCCATCACCATCGGCACCGTGACCACCAACTCCGGTACCGCCGCCGCTTACGGCGAGGCCGAGGTCAAGGGCTTCGAGCTGGCGGTCTCCGAGATCAACGCCAAGGGCGGCATCAACGGCAAGAAGGTCAAGCTCGAGTCCATGG
>OJSE01000321.1_pt1 | contig 73910 bp, 67 predicted proteins | sample 1599351 | NCBI WGS metagenome assembly OJSE01 (sample SAMN04168656, study PRJEB22393) | human gut metagenome | biome: human gut microbiome; feature: stool | host: Homo sapiens | collected 2014-03-17 | reverse complement strand
TGACGCCGGGGGCCGTCGTGACGGGTGAGTGGTCCTACACCTACCGGGGCGAGACATTCACCGAGCCCGGCGAGTGGGTACACCTGCCCGCTGGGGAGGCCGGGAACCTGCTCCTGTGGATCAAGGGCGTGGAGGCGGGGCGATGAGCGACGACGTGCAGCTTGTCCGCGAGATCGGGGAAGTGAAGGCCGAGCTTTCCGGGCTCAAGGCCGAACTTGCCGGACTGCGCGAGCGTATCGACGATGTGGTCATTTCAAACCTGCGGGACCACGGCAAGCGCATGTCCATGCTCGAAACCCGCGTTGCCGCGCTTGAAGCCGCCGAAACCCGCCGGGCCGGGGGCATGGCCGCACTCGTGGCTGTAGCGGCTGCGGCAGGAGCGGCCGGGAACGTCCTTTCGCGCTGGATCGCTGGATAAGTGGCTCACATATTTCGGCTGAGGCAATGAACATCCACTCTGAAAAAGGAGAAACACCATGGCCAAGACGCAAACTGCTGGTCAGGCTGTCGGCACGATAGGGCGCCGCCACTACTCCACTGGCGGGACTACTGACGGACGCCGTTCCCGATCCGATCTCGGTTCCCGCGGTCGGAATATGCTCCGCCGCAAGAGTATGGGCGGCTCCGGGGGTTAATCCGTAGTGGCGGCCACGACCCTTCTCTTTGACGGCATCAAGGCCGCTGCGAACATCACAGACCGGGTTCTTGTCTTCTATTCCGGGGGCAAGGACTCGGCTGTGACTCTTGACCTGTGCGCACGGTATTTCAAGAGGATTCAGCCCGTCTTCATGCGGCTTGGGCCGATACTCTCGTTCCAGCGGGCGTGTCTTGACTGGGTTGAGCGTCGCTACAGGGTTCCCGTCATGATTGTGCCGCATCCCATGCTCGTGGAATGGCTCCGGTACGGTACGTTCCGGGAATACGATTTCGACGTGCCGATCATCTTCTTCCTCGAAGTATACACCTACGCCCGGTCGAAGTCCGGCGTCTGGTGGATCGCGGCAGGGGAACGCATCGCGGACTCCATCGTACGCCGGGCCATGATCAAGGGCGACGGCGGCGTGGTGAATCCCAAACGAGGGCGGTTTTCCCCCTCGCGCACTGGAGCAAGTCGGACGTGTACGCCTACATCCGGCATCACAGGCTGAAGGTCGCCCCGGAAACGCAGCACCTCAGCTTTTCCTTCCGATCACTCATGGGAAGCGATCTCGCCGCGAGCCGTCGGGTCTACCCGGAGGATTACGCCCGCATCGAATCATGGTTTCCGCTCGTGGGCGTCAGTTTGGCGCAGTATGTGTTTGCGAAGAAACAGGAGGTACGACATGAGCGTCGCCGCGACCAAATTTCAGAAAGGTGAGGAGCGATACATCCTGCGTTCCCAGATCAAGGAGGACCCTACAATCCCCGCATCATTGGGGAGGGGGCGGAAAAGCGTCTCCGCGCCTTTATCAAAAAGCACGGCCTGTTCGGAACCATCATCTGGAACGAGCGTACTGGAAACATCGTTTCTGGGCACCAGCGGCTCAAGGCACTCGACTACAACGAGAAGTTCCGGAGGCCGGGAATTATCAGCTCCGCGTAACCGTGGTGGATCTGACGGACCGGGAAGAAAAACAGGCCAACGTATTCCTGAACAATCCTGATGCTCAGGGAGATTGGGATGTCGGTATGCTCGGCAATTTGATGCAGGCGGACGGGTTCACTGCCGAAGAATTGGGATTTACCGAATCCACGGCGGTCATGATGTTCGACGGGGATCCTCGCTTCTCCGCACTGTTTCAGGACACCGAGGACGTCACCGCCACCAAGGAGCAAATCCGCGAGGTACGCGACCACCGGGCCGACAGCATGAAGGACATGCAGGAAGCGCAGAGTGCGGACTTTTACTTCACGGTCGTTTTTCAGAATCAGAAGGCCAAGGACCGTTTTCTCATGGAGATGGGCGTGCCCGTCTGTGAGCAGTTCGTGAATGGCGACATCCTCTCTCGGCGCTTTGGCGTCGACAGTGGGGAATAACCCTCATGATGGTGTGTGATGGGTCAATGTACGGCAAAAAGTAAACGGACCGGCGAGCGGTGCCGCCGTGCCGCCATGCACGGGCAGGCGGTCTGTTACATGCACGGGGGAGCCTCCCGCCGCAAGGGTGGAGCCCCCAAGGGCTCGAAGAATGCCCTGAAGACCGGGCAGTACGAGACGATCCTCGCCTCGACCATGACGCCGGAGGAACTTTCCTATCGCGACAGTTTGGACATCAATCCTCTGACGACGCTCAGGGAAACCCTCAAAACCCTGCGAATGCGGGAGCTGCGTGTTTTGTGCCGGATCATGAAGGCGATGGACGCCGAGGAGATTGCCGGAACGCCCACCGGAAAAATGAATGGTCAAGGGAAAGAACTCCTTCACCCCGCCATGTTGCTCAAGCAATACGACATCCGGGCGAGCCGGGCCACGTACCGCAACTTCGCGGCCCCCATCGTGGACGTGTTCGCCAGCTTCATCAACGAGGGGCGGCCGGAGCGTATTTTGCCCGACGCCCTCCGCCCCATCGAGGCGGACGCCGACAGGTACGGCATAACCGCCGATGCCTTCTTCGCGGACGTGACCCGGCTCGCGGCGGCAGGCGGGGCGCGGTTCGTCATCGTGGACATGGAACAAAAGAAAGGGGAAACCGTGGCGGAGGACAGGGCCAGCGGTCGCCGTATGGTGCCCTACTTCACCTCCATCAGCCCTGACGACGTGTGGGACTGGGGGATGGACGCCAAGGGCCTCGCGTGGGCGGTGGTCCACAGCGAAGAGATGGAGCACCCTGCAGCCTTCGCCGCCCCGCTCCGCTACGAAACCCTGACCGTCTGGACGCGGGACTCATGGACGCGCTACCGCCGCCCGATGAAGGACAAGGAGAACACCGAGTACGCCATTGCCGAGGACGGCGAGCGCAGGCACGGGCTCGGCACCGTGCCGTTGGTGCCGTTCCTGTTCGAGCCGACCTCCCCCATGACCGGGCTCCCCGCCACGGACGATGTGCTGTCCCTGATCCTGCGCATCTACAGGCGGGACTCCGAACTCGACAAGATGCTGTTCGACCGGGCCGTCCCCCTGCTCAACGTGGGCGGCGTAAGCCAGGAGCATTGGAACACGTTCGTGGTCGCCAGCTCCAACGCCCTCATGAGCACGGAACCGGGCGGCATCACCGCGCAGTACGTGGAGCCGTCGGGCACCGCGTTTCAGGCGCAGGCCGAGGCCCTTGCCCGCGACGAGGCCAGCGTGCGGGAAATCGCCCTTCGTATGGTCCGTCCGCAATCCGCCGTGGGAGAATCCGCCGAGTCCAAGGCCATCGACAAAACACAGCTCGACACGCAGCTTGCCAGCTTCGCCCGGCGCAGCGGCAGCGCGGAAGCCCTCTGCTGGAAAATTGCCGCCCGGTGGCTTGGAGCTAAGGAGGACGGGATCGAGGCGAAATACAACGAGTCGTATGATGTGGGCGAGGCGACGGTGAAGATCAAGGGGCAGACGCCCGCGAAGGAAGGCCAAGGGTGACGCGAAAGCCCCGGCAGTGTGGGCTGACCGGGGCTTTCGCGTCATGGAGGGTGATTATATCATCAAAAGCGTAATGACTCGCTTACTTCCAATTTGGATCTTCCTTCAGTTGTTCCATCAGAAGAAATTGGATCGCCTTGTCCGGCTTGCCGATAAATATATAACGGGCATATTTACTCGGGGTATCTATTGCTTCAGGTACATCTTTCACTTCAACTATCATTCCCCAAGCTTTTTGAGATGAAGGCTGGTAGGCGCTGATAATGAAATTATTGCCGCAATCATGCGGTTTGCATTGCTGCCTGACAAGATATGTTTCACCATTGCACTGTACCATATTGGCCGTTCCAAGTGCCGTAAGGCCATGGAATATCCACTCAGGGAGATCCGCCCGGCTCTCGCCTTTCAGTGCCTGTTCCCATGCCTGGGCCTGTTTGTCGGATATGGACGAGGCATAGGCGCCGATGCTGGCCAAGAGCAGAATACCCAACACTGCAAAGGCTATGATCGTTTTTTTCACTTTTTTTCTCCTTCGATGATTGCCGGAGGATTTGCTCAATCACCCTACGGCAAGACTGCATGTTGAAGGTCTATTTCTGGAGTCGCTCGGGAACAATATTCCTCAAGAATTATGAGCAAAGCGGTTCCGGAGGGAGACTCTCTTTTCGGTTTCGCCGTCTCCGTGCTTAGAGTAACGCAAAAGAAGCCCCGAAGTCTATGATTGACCGAAGCTTCTTCTGTTACGCGTCTATGCTTTGTCTGCCCTGTGTACGTTGTAAGCAAGGCAATTGGCGATTCAGACTTAACCAATGCCTACCGGGTTACACCTAGGTGCTCCGCTTCCTTTGTCCTGCGCCTGACCATCCATTCGCGAGATCCGCGTTGACCTTTATACGACTGCCTCGTTCACTTCGTAAGAAGTCCCCTCGCAAATACGGTGGAAGTATGAGACATACGCTGGCGAGCCTCCCCGCCAGTTGGCAAGGAATATGACCTTCCAACGTTCTTGATCATAAGGCACGGCCAAGGCATCGATATGGATGTCATGTCGTTTTTTGCCATACAGGGGTTGAAAGGGCGATTGAACGTTGCTGATCCTAGTGATGATCCCGTGTAACCTATTCCTGAAATTCGGCATTCCAGCCGCACCGTTGTTTATCACAAAGAAATCTCCCCCCGCACAGGACAAGGGCCTAAGTACAGGCAGACAAGTGTGGCTGGAGGAAAAAACATCTGTTTTCGCCAGTTCAAACTGCCTGCGAAGCCATTCTTCCCGTTTCGGATCCCGCAGGGCTGATTCGTCAACCCCCCAACCGGCCAGCGATTCGCTGTCGCCGTGCAGCACACAGATCTTACAGTCTCCAACCCTGTACCGCCGGTACAGGGGCAGATCAGCCAGACGCATCAGGATATCCCTATGCCGGGCAGCCGTTTTCCTCAACAGGGCGTGGATGAGGTTGGAACGCTCCACCAATGCCGTCCCCACACTCGAGGGATAAGCACAACCGCAACCGACCAGATCGTCGGCGGCGCACAGCTCGGCCTCAACATTACCCAGTGTTGCGTCATGCTCCAGCACAAGCCGATTGACGGACTCAAATCCGGCGTCGTCAATGTTGAACCAGTTGAAATCACCGTTAAAAACTAGAACTGGTTTGACGGGTTCGCGTCCGGCCATCTCCAGAACTTTTTTCAAGGCTGGAAGGTTCCCATACAATCCCCCGATGACATATAGGGTATCCGTTTCGGTTTCCGGCACCTCGGCCAAGCTGGCAGGCGAGTAATGGTAGCCGGGGCGGCAGCTCCGGCCCGGCTCAAACACGGCTCACCTCTTCGGACGGCGCGGCCACCCGAAACAATTTGCCTAGCGCAAGGGGCAGCAGGAACCCTGCTGTACACAACAGTAACCCGTAAAGATTTACGCCGAGTAGCAGGGCCTGCTTGCCGTCGCCGATACCCCAGCTTTCCGGGAACCACCCCATGGCATAACCGAGGCCGCAGAACATGCCGCACCAGAAGGAAAGATGAAAAGACCACGGCGAACGGTCACGCACCAGCGGTGCAAGCAAAAAGACCGGGGCCATGCCGATAACCATAGTGCCGCTGATAGTGGTGGCCTTGAGGATATCTGTCCCGGCCAGCATCGGGATATTGCCGAGAATCGCCATAACGATCATCGCAAAAGCGCCCACCAGAACTGGATTCTTCAATCGGTCACGCCCGGCGAGGATGGGCAGATCCTTGCCCACAAACTTGGAAAGCGAGGCAAACGTCGAATCCATAGTCGAGGCGGCAGAAGAAGTCATCACGGCAAGCATGGCGAACGACGCCGCAAAGCCCAGCGATTTGGCTACAAGAGCCGGAACGTTGCCGCTGGGCGCAAGCCCATCCAGCCGGGCCTGTACCCCGATGAGGCTGAAGGCCAAAATAGCTAGGAAACCAAGTGCCCCAGACCAGCAGCAGGCTTTGAGCATCACCTTTGCATCGGAGATGAACCCCCGATCCGTGAGCACCGGATCGTGAAAAGGATAGGAAAGAACCTGCAGCAAGGCAACAAACAGCAAATCAACGCCACCAGCCAAGGTAAAGTTCCCTTCGGTTACAAGCTGGCCCAGATTTTGAGACGGCAGGGCCAAAGCCAGCACCAACCCCATGAACAGGACAAAAACCACGGTCTGGATGGCGTCGGTAAAGATGGCGCTGCGCAGCCCGCCTTTTAAGCTGTAAAGCAAAACTACCAGTGAGAACAATGACGCGGAGGCGATGAATTGCCAAGACCCGTCACTGCCGTAATATCCGCCGACGACCGCGCTGTTGCTCCAGATTTCATTATACAACCGCACAAGGATGGCGGCCGAAAAGGCCAAGGCGGCCGTACGTCCGTAACGGCCAGTCAAGAAGGAAACCAGCCCACTTGCCCCATAGCGGGTACGCAGAATGTAAATGACAATACCAGCCATAGGGATGGAAAGCCAGTATGCTGCATAAGCCAGCCCGCCCACGATGCCGTACGTTTGCCCAAGATTGGCCGCGTTGGTAACGGACTTTGCAAAAATCCAGCTAATAAAAATACTTGAAGTAAGCATCCACTGCGAGGATGGCTTCCCCTTGTCGTCGTAGCCACGAAAGAAACTGTCTTCGTTTCTAGCGCGCGGCGAAACCAGCAGCATCACCAGACCGAAAACCACCAAGAACCCCCAAAAGAAAACGCCTTGCCATTGTGCCATCGTTCCCCCTCCTGTCATGCTCTTTTTCGGTACTTGCGAGTCTTGATTTTGCTTACGTCCTGCCCCCAAAAAATGCCGTGCTTCGGTCCGGTTTGCTCCGGCATCCAGTGCCCGCAAAAAGCTGTACTTACTCCTCACGCAGCTTGCCTGTTCGGCAGGACGCAAAGAACTTTGCCGCCTTTCAGAATCTCATGCTTTTTGTGCAAGCATCTCTTCCAAAAGGGTACACGTTTCTGCAACCATAGGACCGCAGACACAGGCGAACAGCCCCTTATCCATGACAGTTTTCATCCCTTCCGGCTGTGAGATATCGGCCTCCAGAATTTCCTTGCAGATAAGGCTCTTGTGCTTCGCCAAAAAGCGCTCCTCAAAATCGGCCACACGCTCCTGAAGCTCCGTACTCATTTTTTCGGCATCTTCCATTGAACCTTGGCTGTAGCGCAGCCCAAGAACCAACAACGCACCAGTGACGCAGCCGCATGTCTCCCCGTGCCCCATGCCGCTTCCGAAAGCTGCCCCCGCGCCTATTGCCTGAGCCTCGCTTATGCCGAGGCGGGGTGCGAAATGCATACAAATCCTTTGGGCACATCGACCAAAATTCGCTAACATTTTGAATCTCCTTTCTAGGAAGGGTTTGAAGTGGGCAGATCGCGGCGGGAATCCCTTCCCGCCGTAAGCCGTACATGATGCCACAAACAATATCTCCCTGATAACCTCCTCGTGTTTTCATGTAGACGCTCAAGAGCGTGCCGCTTGACGGCATCTTTCACACGGGACGTACAAACAGAGACCCCATTCGAGATGATCATGGTCCCTGGATAAGGAAACTCTGTCCATCATCCACAACGTCTTGCCGTTTCAAAGGCATAGCCGAGAACTTCCTGCGGGCGGAGTTGCCTCCACACAGTGTATCCGCATCACTGTATTTCGCTGTCATCCGTGCCTTGCGCATGATGTAACCAAAATAATTTAGTGATATTTTACTTTTAAATATCTTCAAGCGGATCGAGTAAAGACCATATCCTTACAAAGTAAATAACAAATAAAATCAAATAAATAAACGTACTATTTCGCGCAAGATTAAATTCTGAATTAGAATCGTTTGCCTTATTATATATCTAATATTAGATTAAGTCTAATAGCTAACCTACCCCTCCTAGATACGCAAGGGCAAAATGCCTCCGGGCAAGAAAGGAATGCCTTGGCGCTCGGAAACGGATAAAGTTTTTATCAGTCCAGACATCTTATTCATCTGAATTTAAATAATTATCGTCAATCTCTTCTTAAGCAAACCAGTTATACCGGATAATGGGAAAAATTTTCCGCACGGTTCCAGCCGAAGTACAGGTCGGTCCCGCCATTCCCTATGCAACGGCTGGCAGGACGATCCCCCTGAGCCCAACCGCTCCCCTCCACGCAAAAAACACTCAAGCAACCCCTTGCGGCACATCCCTGCTGCGGGTCTATACTCATGCCCAATTATGCGGCCCTGCCCGCCTATCGTGGCGTGATGCCAAGGAATACCCCGGCGTGAAGCCCTAACCCGAACCGAGAAGGATACCATGAAACTCAAGCTCGACGAAAACGGCCATGTGGTGGTGAAGGACGGCTTCCCCGTATGGGTTGCCGAAGACGGTGCGGAGATTGCGTATAACGTCCCCGACCTCGTGAACAAAATTTCCGCCGTCAACGCAGAATCAGCCGGACGGCGCAAGGACATCGACGCCCTGACCAGCCAGCTCAAGGCGTTTGACGGCATTGACCCGGAAAAGGTCAAGGCCGCCCTGGAAACCGTCGCCAACCTTGACGCCGGGAAGCTCATCGACGCGGGAAAAGTCGACGACCTCAAGATGGAAATCAAGAAGTCCTATGACGGAAAGATTTCCGATCTCGAAAAGGCCCTCGCCGACTCCAAGAAAGATTCCGCCGACAGGCTGGCCGCCAAGGAAGCCTCCATCCGTACGCTGCTGGTCAAGGGCATCTTCGATTCCAGCGCGTTCCTGAAGGACAAGACCGTGCTTCCCTCCGACGTGGCCTACGCCTCGTTCGGCAGGCATTTCGAGGTGAAGGAGGAAAACGGCGAGCTGCGCGTGGTCGCCACCATGAACGGCCAGCCCATTTTCAGCCGCTCCGATCCCGGCACCTTCGCCGCGCCCGAAGAGGCGCTTGAGGCCATCATCGACAAATACCCCATGAAGGACCGCATCCTGAAGGCCCCGGACGGCGGCTCCGGCAGCCATCCCAACTCCGCGTACGCCCCCGGCGCAAAAATCATCCCCAAGGGCGACATGAGCGCCTTCGGAGCCAACCTTGAAGCCATCGCCAAGGGCGAAGTAACCGTCGCGGCCCAGTAGCCGCGCGCACCAAGAGGATTTTTCCATGAACGATCTGTCCAAAGTCGTCGACAAGCTGCTCGCACAGGGCCTGCTCGCCCTGCGCGGCACCTGCGTCATGCCCCGCCTCGTGAACTCGGACTACAGCAACCTTGCCGCGCAGCAGGGGGCCAGCATCGACGTGCCCATCCCCTCCGCGATCAAAGCGCAGGCCGTCACGCCGGGGGCCACTTCGCAGGACACGGGCGACATCAGCCCCGTGTCCGCCACCATCAAGCTCGACCGCTGGATGGAAGCGCCTTTCTACCTGACCGACAAGGATCTGATGGAGGCCAATCGCGGCGTCATCCCCATGCAGGCCAGCGAAGCGGTCAAAGCCATCGCCAACGACGTGAACGCCACCCTGCTCGGCTTGGGCCGCAAGTTCTACGGCATGGTCGGGACGCCCGGCACCACGCCCTTCTCCACCGTGGTCGACGCCACCAACGCCCGCAAGGTGCTGAACCGCCAGCTTGCCCCGGTCAATGATCGACGCATCGTGCTGGACCCCGACGCCGAGGCCGCCGCGCTCGGCCTGTCCGGGTTCGCGGACGTGAGCAAGTCCGGCGACGCGCGGCCCATCATCGACGGGACCATCGGGCGCAAGTACGGCTTCGACTGGGCGATGGACCAGCAGGTGCCCTCTTTCGAGGCCAGCGTCATGACCGAAGGCGCGCTCACCGTGAACGGCGCGAACGAGGCCGGAGCGCAGGTGGTGAGCCTCGCCTTCCACCGCGACGCCATCGCCTTCGCCACGCGCCCGCTGATGGATTCCGCCAACGGCCTCGGCAACCTCACCCAGTCCGCCGTGGACCCGGTTTCCGGCCTGTCCCTCCGTCTGGAAGTCTCCCGCGAGCACAAGCGCACCCGGTTCAGCTATGACATCCTGTACGGCGCGGACGTGGTGCGCCGGGAACTCGGCTGCCGCATCGCCGGGTAGGAGGCTCCATGCACATCAGCACAGTGAGGATCAGGAGCGTGGAAACGGCGAGCGGGTTCATCGTCATCAACGAGGCCGATTTCGATCCGTCGAAGCACCAGTTCTGGAACTCGGAAGTCACGACCGCCACGCCGGAGCCCTCCTCCGCCGAGCCGAACGCAAACAAGCCTCTTGACCTGATGACGCTGGCGGAGCTGCGTGACCATGCCAAGGCGCACGGCATCGCCATCCCCGCGACGATCACCGCCAAGGCCGACGTGCTGGCCCATGTCCTCGCCGCCAGCGGAGCCCGCGCCGGCAGTGACGTCCCTGGGCAACCGCAAGCGTAACCCCAACGGCAAGGACACCGCCATGACCTGCACCCCCGGGAAAAAGAAGCGCAAGGGCAAGTAGCCCCGCACTTCGACCGGGCGGGGGAATACCCTCCGCCCCCGCCCGGACCCCCAAAACGGGACTTCAAGGAGAAAACCATGCCCCTCATCGTTGAAGACGGCACCCTGCCCGCCGGGGCCAACAGCTTCGCCAGCGTTGCCGATGCCGACGCCTACCATGCCGCCCGGCTGACGGCCGCATGGACGGACGAACTGGCGGAAGTCCAGAAGGAGGCCGCGCTGATCCGCGCCTCTGACTGGCTCAACCGCAAGGTCATGTGGAATGGGCGCAAGGCTTCCCGCTCGCAGCGCATGGCGTGGCCCCGGTCTGGCGTGGTCACGCAGGACGGGGAAATATCCCCGGATGAAATCCCGGCGGAAGTCGTCGAGGCCTGCTGCGAACTGGCGGGCTTCTTCGTCGAACAGGACTACCTCGCGCCGCTGACCGGGGCGGGGACATCGCCAGCCTGGGCGTGGACGTGATCAGCATCGCCTACAACGGGCATCTCCGGCGCATGGGCCGTGGATGACGTGGTAACGTGGTGGATGCCCCACGGCCCCGCCATCGGCAATGAACTGGAAAACGCCGATTCCGTTATCCGCATCGACGGGACAGCCGGAAAAATGCGTTCCTGCACCATCAAGTTCTCCACACCCACGGAGTTTACCGACGAGCTTGGCGACCGCTTCCCCGGCCAGCCCATCGACACCATGAGGGCCTCCAGCGTGGATTTTGAATACTACATGCGCAACGACGCCGCCAAACGGCTCAGGGAAGGCAGCGAGGGCAAGGAAGTCCGGTTCGACGCGGAATTCGGCAGCGAGGAAGGCCGCAAGGTCGTCGTGTCCTGCCCCCGCATCAAGAACAAGATGCCCGCCATCAACGCCGATTCCGCGACCGTCACCCTTTCGCAATCCTCCGACATCCTCGGCGTGGCACTCGAAGACGCCGTGGAAATCATCCTCGAATAGCTCCGGCTCCCGCCGTCTCCTTTTCCGGCGGGGCCATTCTCCAAGAACCACTTCAACTTTCAACCAGAGGATCAACATCATGAAATTCGTGAACGAAGCCACCGCCAAAGATACCGCCTTCATCAAATGCTTTCCCGACGATTCCGGCGTTTACGCCCGTGTCCTGACCGAAACCGAGCTGGATACCCTGCGCGTCAAGTCCCGCACCTTCAACGGCAACGAGAAACGCACCCCCGAACTCATGGATCGCCGCTTCAAGATCCTGCACCTGCAACGCGCCCTCTCCGGATGGGAAGGGCTGGAATTCGAGGACGGCTCGCCCATCCCCTTTTCCAAGGAGATGATCAAGGAACTGTGGGAAGTGAACCCCAACCTCATGGGGATCATCTATTCCTGCGTGTCCAGCGAACTCTCTTTCGTGAAGGCGGCGGAAGAAAAAAACTCCGGGACTGGTGCGGACGCCTAGCGGACAACGCGCCAAGCTGCGACGAATGCCGGGAGACATGGGCGCTCGACGGGCTGGAACCTCCCTGCGGCGCCTGTACCTCTTCGGAAACGGAACTCCTGCCCGACAACCTGCAAGCCATGCATATCTGGCAAATCTGCGACATCCACGCCCGCGACTTCGTAGGCATGTCTGGGCAAGCCCGCCCCATCCGGCTTGAAGCCGTCCGCGCCGAATGTGATCGCACGGACGACCCGGAAGGGAATTTCCAGAAGGTCATGCTCATTGAGGCGGTTCTGTTTCCTTCCCGGTATTTGAAGAAGTGAGAAAGCCCCGTCCGCGGATAAAACGGACGGGGCTTTTGTACGGGGAAAGGGGTACTTAAAAAAGGCACAGCCCTCATCGCCATGTGATGGAAGACGCTATTCTTTTTCCCTCATACCCGGATGTTCCGTAGCGCTCAGATGGACGGTTCGGCCCCCCCACCTAGCTACGGCGACAACTATTTACTATTTTGTATAGATAAATCTATATACCATACGGACATCTTCGGGAGGTATCCGTATGGGCAAACATATCCTCGCCGCTGTGCTGGCGGTATTGTTCATGGCAAGCGGGGCGCAGGCCGCGGGCAACGTTTGGAACGACTCGTTCAACAAGGCCAAGAAGACGCTGGAGTGGCAGGTCTATTATGACCACCGGATCACGCTCTACTGCGGGGCCGCCTTCGACGAAAAGAAGGACGTCGCCCTGCCGGAAGGCTTCACGGCCCCGAAGCACGAGAAACGAGCCGGAAAGATCGAGTGGGAGCATGTGGTCCCGGCTGAAAACTTCGGGCGGGCTTTCCCGGAGTGGCGCGATGGGGACGCGCAGTGCGTGGATAAAAGGGGAAAGGCGTTCAGGGGCCGTAAGTGCGCGGAAAGGGTGAACCGGGAATACCGCCTCATGCAAAGCGACATGTACAACCTCTATCCGGCCATCGGCGCGGTCAACGCCCTGCGCCAGAACTACAACTTCCAGATGCTGCCCGGCGAGGAGCCGGACTTCGGAAGCTGCGGGATGAAGATCGCCGACCGCAGGGCCGAGCCGCCTATCAGAGCGAGGGGACAGATTGCCCGGACCTACAAGTATATGGCCGACGCCTATGCCCCGCGCTACCGCATGAGCCGCCAGCAGGCGCAACTCATGGACGCATGGGACAGAATGTATCCGGTGGATGCGTGGGAGTGCACGCGGGCCAAGCGCATCGAGAACCTGCAAGGCAACGAAAACCCGTTTGTGAAAAGGCCGTGCCGCGAAGCTAGGTTGTGGTAGGCGAAAGCGCCGCCCTTTTTTGACGGACGGAGCTTCGCTAGGGAAGTATGTTTCAATAATGGTAACGGCATTGGAGTACGATCAGGGCTTCACTTCGTTCGTCCACTTTGTAGACGAGGCGATCTTCCTGATTGATGCGGCGCGACCAGCATCCGGCAAGATCGAACCGGAGCGGTTCCGGCTTCCCCATCCCTTCAAAGGGGTTTCGCATGGCATCACGCAGCAATTCATTGATTCGTTTGACCGTGCGCTTGTCCGTATGTTGCCAATAGAGGTAATCCTCCCACGCCTGCGGCGTCCACGTAAGCAGCATGATCAATCCTCCAGTTCATGCGGAATGGCCTTGCCTGTATCTGCGGCCTGTATCGCTTCTCTGAGGCGTACGGCATTGGCGGGTGAACGGAGCAGGTATGCCGTCTCCATGATGGAATTGTAGTCCTCAAGAGACATCATGACCACAGAGGGTGATTTTTGCCGGGTAATAATGACAGGTTCATGATGATCGCAGACACGGTTCATCGTTTCGGCTAGATTCTGCCGAGCTTCCGAATAGGTAATGGCCTGAGACATGGTATCTCCTTTTTGTACAAAAATATGTACAAATAAGAGCCCCGTCAAGGGAAGACGAGCCTAAAAACCGTCCGTCCCTTCACCGCCTGACCCATGTGCAAAGCCCCCTTCCTTCCGGTCGGGGTTTTTCTTCAATCGTCCAAGACGTTCCTGTCATGCCATCCTGGGCACAACGTCAGTTCCGGGCCTCTCCAAGGCCACGGGGCAACGATGCCTTTGACGGGCACCGGCACGACCTCACGCGGGCTCACAAGCTCCCATGCGAAACCATACATCTCGTCCTCGTAATCCTCGCAGCACGCCGCAACGAGGTCTTTCCGCGTCATGGGGCGGCATCCCACTACATCCACAATGCCGAGGGCCACGCCTACGGGCAGACGTTTCCCGTTGTCCAGTTCGATGATCGCGCTTTTCGAGGGCCGCGCCAGTTGAACGGTTTTGACCTCCATTCGATGGTCTTTTCCCCGATGACGATCTGCGACGCGAACGGCTGGCGCACTGACAAGGCTTTCATTTCCATAACTCCGCTCCTATGAGAAGCCGGGGGATCCACCCCGGCCTTGTCTGTTACCTGAACCATTCCGCCAGCCATGCCGGGGCCGTCACCAACATGGGGCGCGGGCACCGCATGATCCGCGATTCCCTCGGTTCGACCTCCACCCGGTAGCTTTCCCGTTTTTTCGGCGTCTTCGCCTTCTTCGGCTTCGGTTCCTTCTTCCTGATGCGCTCCGCAATCGTCCGGCGTGGCTTTTCCTGTTCCAACATTCCGTGCCCCTTATGTAAAAGTCCCCGTTTCCGGGGGCCATCCGTCTACATTCCCATTTCCCTGATGAGCATCGTCACGATGCCGAGCACATAGCCGCACATCCAGATTTCGAGGCGGGTGATCGGGGGCATGGCTACCACACCGTTTCCGCTATCTGGCGAAGCCCGATAGCGTTGTTGAGCGCATTGCGCGCCGCATCCACCATTGTGGCAGAAATACGCACTTCGCGCATTACTGCGTCATAAAACCGTGAGCAGTCCGCGCCGCGCAGGGGGTGCGTGCCGAGATGCGCCTGTGAGAACTGCACATCAAGTGCGTTTAGCCTCGAAAGAATGGTATAGGCCGCCTCAATGCTCGCCGCGTATCGGTCATAACTTGCGAAGCGCGGCAAGCTCCTCATATCGGGCAGGGCGGGCTCCGCAACCTTAAGTTCCAGCCCGATCAAATACTCCACGGCCTCGGCCATCCTCTCCGGCGGCAGTTGCGTGTACTTGGCGATCTCGAAGTGGCGGGCGAAGCGGCTCCACACTTCGCCGTAGCCCTTGCGCTGGTGCTCCTTCGGCAACATGCCGACCTTGGCGTCGACCAGTGCCTTGAGCTGCGCCTGTTGCGACGGGGCGAGGGCGTCGGCGGGCGGCAAGGCCCCCCGCTGGCGCTGCAACTCGGCCTCCAGCGCATTGAAGGCTTCGATGTAGGCCAGCTTGATCACGAGGGCCTTCTTGCCCCTGTAGCCCATGACGAGGAGGATGAAGCCATCCTTGAGGGGCGGTTCTTGGCTTGATCATCAAGGTAGTTAGCCGATGCAAAGTTGCGTTGGCTAAACTTTTCCGGGCAGTTAGGTAGTATATTAGATATCCCGCAAAACATCCGTATACCGCTTCCTGAAGAACTTGGCGATCTCCAAAGAGGTGGTGGCGGGGTGCCCGTCGTGTAAGACGACCGAAGGCGCGGGCATGGGCATGAGTTCGCACTGTGACATGGCGCACCTCCTACAGGCCCACGGCGGGGGTAAGAGTCGCGGGGTAGTCGACGCCCGACAGAACGCCGAAGTCTTCACGTGGGGCAGGGTCAGCTTCATAACGGCGCGTCACGAGAACGACCGTCGCGCCCGTTCCATCGGCGGCGAGTAAGGAAGGGGAACCCCATGATAAAAGATTCTTCGATGAGCCCTTCTAAACCGCCTACACGGCGGACAACCCATCCTCGTCGAAGTAGGTACGGATGACATCCTTCTAAACCGCCTACACGGCGGACAACTCTTACGGCATGGACAATGTGCCCTTCTAGGACTTCTAAACCGCCTACACGGCGGACAACCGCACCATACTGAAACTGGTGCCGTCAGAGGTCTTCTAAACCGCCTACACGGCGGACAACTAGAGCGATACGAGACAATATCTTTATCTTTCAAAGGATTACATATTGGCACCCTCCAATAGCTTCGTCCGCATCGCCTCTTTTTAACTACTTTATTCCAAAAGGTTTTTCCGAACAACTTTTTTATGAAGCCAAAAGGAAGCTACAAAAAAGATGAGATGCTGTTCCCCGTGCCATATTGCTCTCATCTGTATAAACCGATACCTTTTCTTCTATGCACGTCATCTTCATTTCCGCTTGTCAGAAACGGGCCATCCGCCGCAGCCGCGCCATACTGGACAGCTACGCCCTGCGCGCAGGGGAACGTTGCTGGATGTCGCCCATGACGACCGAAGGGTTGCAGGAAGTGCGCGCCGCTTTGGCCCGAAGCGCTACACGGCAGACTTCCGTGGCCTGCTACCAGAACGATGGTCGCCGCCGTATGAAGTTACTCTGGATAATGGGCGCACGGGGACGTTTCGGGCCTGAAGGCCATTTCCCCGCAGGGTATCGCCGGATTACCACTCCTGTGCGTGTGTCCGAGTGGGTTCGCCATGCCGGGTTAGCGGCGCGCTTGGCGGGCCTGCTGCATGACTTGGGCAAATATTCTCTGAAGTTCCAGGAAAAGCTGCGAGGGAAAGCGGAGTTGGCCGATGCCGTGCGGCATGAATGGATTTCGCTCAAGTTATGGCAGGCGGTGCGATCCGGCATGGACTTGGAAGACGGCATGGGCGAACGTGTATACAAAACGCCTCGAAATGTTCATAGGAGAACGGGAGATTTGCAACGCCTCGCGCTATGGCCTTGCTTCGGCACAGGAATGTGTGGATGCGCTTGTTTCCACACATCATGGCCTGTTCTCCTCGCGTCTGCCCTGCCCGGAAGGCAGGCTCGTACGGGAAAACCTGCCCTGCCCGCCTGATGACGCGCTTTTCACCCCGTGGTCCGAACCTGAAGGTTCCTTTTGGGAACTCGCGCAACGGCTGGACAAACGCCTTTCCGCAGCGGCTGTGGGCATGGCGGGTGAAGCGTGGATTCCATACTGGAGATCCGTTTTCCTGTATGCACGCGCGGCTCTTGTCTTTGCGGATCACACAGTATCGGCGCTGGAGTGCCCGCCAAACAAAGATACTTCCCCCGCCTTCGCCAACACGCATGTCGCACCCGATGGACGCCGCTTGAATCAACGCCTCGCCGAGCATTTGTCCCGCGTTTCGGAAAAAGCGGCGGATCTGGTTTGGCGCATGGCGAACCTTGTGGAGCGTCCCGAAGCATCCCTGACGGGCCTACAACCCTGCTCGCTGGAGGCCGTTTTGCGCCCGGCGGATCCGGAAAGCCGTTTCGCATGGCAAAATACGGCGGCTGATGCGCTGGCCGAAGCGCGGGAGGCGTACCCCACAAGCGGTGCCCTTGTTTTCAACATGGCGGGAACCGGCAGCGGCAAGACACGCATGAACGTGCGCGCGGCCTGCGTTCTCTCCCGCAGCGACGCTCCCCGGTTTTCCATCGCCTTGAACCTGCGTAGCCTTACATTACAAACGGGGCGGGCCCTGCAATGCCAGCTTGGCCTTTCCGACAGCGATCTCGCTACGGTTATCGGCGATGACGTGACGCGGAAACTGTTCAATGCTTCCAACATCAAAGAGAAAGAAAACATTGCCGCCCCGTGGTCAGACGATGACGGCAATCCTGCGGAAACGGAAGCGCTGACCTCCGGCGGAAACTGGCCATTGCCCGCATGGCTGGAATCCTTCTTCCCCAAGCCGCAGGAGCGGCGCATCGTTGGCGCTCCTCTGCTGGTTTCCACCATCGACTACCTGATCGCCGCCGGAGAACCACATCGGCAAGGGCATCACGTCAAAGCCCTGCTGCGCCTCATGAGTGCCGATCTTGTCCTCGACGAAATCGATTCCTATGACCCCGAATCCCTTGTCGCCGTACTGCGCCTTGTCCAATGGTGCGCGTTTTTCGGGCGCAACGTCATCTGTTCCTCAGCCACACTGTCCCGCCCCGTAGCGCAGGCCGTGGAAGCGGCCTATGCTTCCGGCGCGGAAATGGCGCGCGCATTGCGGCATGGCAAGAGCGCTTGCACTGACGAGGAAAAGCCCCGTTCCGAGGCAAAGACGCTGTATGTGCTGGCGTTCATTGATGACGCCCTGCCGCCGCTCATAAAAGCCGTACCCCATGTGCCGGAAAAAGGCCGAGCGGAAAGGGCTGCGGCCCTGCTTGCACTGTACGACAGCCGGGTGTCCGCACAGTTGGAGGCCATAGCCGCCTTACCCGTGTACCGCCATGCCGAACTGCTCCCGATGGCTGAAGAAAGCGTCGGCACATGGATGGGTGCCGTGACCGCGGGAGTTCAAAAACTGCACGCCCGCCACGCCCTGACGGATGCCCGCTCCGGAGTGGCGTACTCCTTTGGCTTGGTACGCGTGGCGAATATCGCAACAGCCGTGGACGTGGCCCGGCATCTGGCGAAAGAACTGCCACAGGCGCGTGTTGCTTGCTATCATGCGAACGACTGGCACATCGCCCGCTTCCACAAGGAAAAGAGGCTGGATTTTCTGCTTTCACGTGCGGAAGGCGACAGGCATATCGTGGCTGACCACGAGATCCGCGCCTTTCTGGATGAAGCCGTGCACGAAGAGCGCCCAGACGTGCCTTTCATCGTGGTTGCCACTCCGGTGGAAGAGGTGGGGCGGGATCACGACTTCGACTGGGCCGTACTGGACGTGTCCAGCGCCCAATCGCTGGTGCAGGCCGCCGGCCGGGTCAACCGTCACCGCCTGCGCCCTTGCGGGGATGCTCCCAACATTGCCGTGCCGCAGTTCAACTGGCGGCATTGCCGCAACAGCGACAGGGACGAACCCCGCGCGCCCGCGTTTTGTTGGCCCGGCTATGAAGGGAAAGACAAGGAAAGGTACTCCATCCATGATCTGGCCCAAATCCTGCCGTGGCGCGAAGGGCGGCTTGTCATAACGGCGGACGTACGCCTTGGCGAGGATTGCCGCCTTGCCAGACGCGACGACAAGGCCATTGCAAAACGGCTGTTTCCGTATTTTGGGCCAGAGACCGGCGAATACTCTTTCGTTGCGGAGCATTCGCCGGCCGCCCTGCTTTCCGAATGGGTTTACAACGAGACTCCGTTGCGCAATCGTACGGGAAGGACGGAAATGTGGCGTTTGGGACATGACGTCGAACGCCTTGGGGATGTTTACGAGGCATTTGTGTATCAGGGAGAACGGCGCGGCACAGGTGGCCAGTGGGTGGAACGCGATGAGCGTTCCTTCCGTGAAGTCGATGCCCTGCCCAACGCATGGCTGTGGCTGGATGCCGAAACCATGCGCGCCCAATGCGAAGCTGTCGGGGTGGACGAAGAACGTGCGCTCTCGGCCGAACTGGTTTCATACAGCGATACTGACAGATGGGAATATGACAAGGGGTTCGGCATTGTCCGCCGTCCGGCGGCGGAATGACAAGGAGAGAAAGGATGGATGAAGCGAACATGGAGGCGGACGGCGGACAGCAGGAACGCCAAGCCAAGAATGAAAAACTGTGGAAAGCCTATCCACCAGAAACCTATCGCAACACAATCGCGGAACTTGTTCATTTCAGCTCGAAAACGGTCAACTCCAACGCGGCCCTCGCGGGGGTGCGTCTCGCTTCGGACGATGCTCTGGATGCCCCTTATGTCTCGGCCCGTACGCTGATGGCGCGGGGGGTGTCCCTTTCGCTGGACTACGGCAAGGGCGGCGCGGCGGTGGCGGGCATCTGCAAACAGGTGAATGCCGTGGTACGGGGCAATCCCTTTGCGGAAGCCGCATCGTCAGAAGAACGTCTCGCCATCGAGGACGCCATGACCGGAGCGTGCTCCTCGGCCTTCAGCGTCGGCGTTGAGCATGTGGATCACCGTTTGCGCCAGATCCTGATTCCCAAAGAAGGCGCTGAAGGTGGTTATGTGTCCATGACGCCCATGACAGCGGGCGGGATATGCGAACTGCTCTTCGAAAAGGACAACGGGCTGGTGCCCCGCCATAATGCCGCGTGTGAAGAGGAAGGGAAGCGCACCGGAAAGCCCGAAAACGGAGAGGAGGTGGGGAACGCCCCCCGCATGAAGATGCGCAAGCTACGGCAGGCGCAGTTCGGCATCGGCGGCTCCAATCCCCAGAACGTTGGTGGTCTCGTACGGGTCATGCAGCGCCCGCTCTTTGTGGATGCGCCACGCAGCGCGGATGGATTGAGAGCAGCTTTTTCCCTCTATTACAAAGGAATATCTATCGATTTTTCCCTGTCCGGCCCTCTGCGGCAAGTCCTGCTCGCCTACGCGGATTTTCGGCGGCGGCATGGATTGGACAATGGGGAGTCCGCTACGCCCGGGCGAACCGATTTGAAAGCGCGGGAGGAAGAGGAAGCCCTTCTGGGGAACATCGCGGCCGCTGTCCTGCAGCGGGCTGACGAGGCACGGGAAATGCTGCGGGATTATGCCGTTATGCTCCCGCAGGAACAGAATCCTGAAACAGGAACCGAGGCGCTGGTCTCGCCGGTGTTGAGGCCGATTGCGATGCGCGGCTTGCTTGATCCCGCCTTACGCGACAGTACATGGCCCCGCGATATGGCGTGGCTGGTGATCGGCGGCATGGAACATGCCTCATATGCCAACGGAAACCGAGTGATGGTTCTGGATGTGACGGCAACCGCGACGGTTGCGGGGCTTTTGGAGGAGGCGTTTCGATGAGCTATCTTGTCTTTCCCCGCGTGCGGGTTCAGGCCGCCAACATGCTTTCCGCCTCTTTCCTGATGGGCGGGCCGCCGGTCTTCGCTGCCTACGGCCTTGGTGAGGCGCTCTGCTTTCATCTGGGCGGAGGGGCTAAAGTGACGGGCATGGCTCTGATCCACCACAACCGCGAGGCGCTGGGGCAATCTTTTTATGGTGTCTTTTCGCCACAGCAACGGCGGGCGGCAGCGTTCACGTTCGGCAAGTCGGCCAACGGCAGCGACTACTCTTCGAAAAACCCGCACGCCCTTTCTTTGCAGCCCGTGGCCTGCGCCCATCTGCGCGTGAGCATCATCTGGGAACTGGAACAGGTGGCGGGCGTGAAGGAAGCCCGTGAGTTTCTGCACCGGGCGCGGCTTTCCGGCGGCCTCGTGACGGGGCACGGCGAAATCGTCCTCGAAGATTCTCTGGAGGCCGCGTTTGATCGCGTCGGGAACGGGTATGTCGTTACGGACAGACGAGATATGCTCGAAGACAAGGGCAAGAATCAGGCCGAACTTTTGGTGGAAGCGTTGGGAGCGCAGCCTTCGGCGGGCGAGGACAACACATGGCTGTCCGCAACCTGCCTCGGCTATGCGGCGATCACGTCCTTTGAGCATCGCGGCGGAGCGCGCTGCGGATATCCACATGCCTTTGCCGAGCCTCTGGTCGGCATGGTGCAATACCGTTCCTTGCGCCAGTGGCGGAAGGAAGCGGATGCGGAAGAGGCTCTCTGGCGTCCCGTGTGGCTGGATGATCGGCGGGGCGCATTCGTGCTGCGGCAAGAACAAACGGAACCTGAGGATATGTAAGGAGATACCATCATGGCAAAGAAAATGAACAAACTTCCGGGCGTACTGTCGTTTCAGCGCTGCCTTCTGGTGACGGATGGCCTCTTTTACAACGAATTGGACAATGGGAACCTGAGCCCTTTGTGGGTGATGAGGCACGGCATCCGTGGAACGCAGAACATCAACAAAGCCAGCAAAGAAGGACAAGCGGCTTCCGCCAGCGCCAAGCGAGATGAAGTATCCAATATCCAGACCACGGACAGCGCCAAACTCGACGCCAATGCGTCGGCCCTGCAAGTGCGTTTCAACCTGCGCGGCATGGACATACAAAAGGCATTGTTCGCTTGCGCCCCCGGACAGAAAGACTCCATGGATGACCTGAACGCCTTCAAGGCCGATCTGGCGGCGTTTGTCGACCGGGCCAAGGAGAGTGAGGCGCTGGTTCACCTGGCCTGCCGCTATGTGCGCAACATCGCCAACGGACGTTTTTTGTGGCGTAACCGCACAGTGGCAAGTTCCGCTACGGTTGAGGTGCTCTTGCCCGACGGTACGAAAAAAATGTTCGACGCGCTGGCGACTCCCTTCAATCATTTTGAAGAGGTAAGCGATGACGAGCGTACTGTGGCCGAAGTGCTGGCGCGCGGCTGGAAAGGCGATCCGACAACAGAATTACGGGTGACGGCCCACGTCGATCTGGGAGTCGGTGGGGCTGTTGAAGTCTTCCCTTCGCAAAACTACCTTGAGAATAAGGCACGCGGGTTTGCCCGCCCCCTGTATTGCGTAGGAGGCGCGCCGGACGGACAGGATCAGCACAGCGTACGCATCATGGGACAGGCGGCCTTGCGTGACCAGAAGATCGGCAATGCCCTGCGTACCATCGATACATGGTATCCGGCCTATGAGGAGCGCCGTGTGCCGCTGCCCGTGGAGCCCAACGGCGCAAGCCTCGATGCACAGGAATTCTTCCGCAACAAGGGCGATGCATCCGGCTTCAAGTTGATGCTCCGCGTGAGCGAGCTGGACCCCATGACGCCCGATGGGCTGTTCCTGCTGGCCTGCATTATCCGTGGCGGCGTCTTTTCGGGGAGTGAATGATCATGAGGCCCCAATGGTATTGTGATGCCCTGCCGCTGATCGTGGGAGGCGATACGGGCGCAAGCGGGCCGGTGCTGCGGAACCGAATGTTGAGCTTGCTGCACGGCATATTCACCCAGCGCCCCGGAGCATTTGCCGTCGCTTTCCCCGGGAGGGAACAACTGGCCGTATTGCCTCTCCCCTTGACGGGGGCGTTGCGCGTTTTCGCTTCCTCCCGTGAAGACATGGACTGGCTGGCGGAAAACGTGATTTCACAGCCGTGGTTCCGCGATTACGCCCGGTTGTCCTATCCACGGGCTGTCCCTGCCGACTTTCGCGGTGAGTGGGTACGTTTCGTCAGATACAGAGTGCCCTCTCTATCATCGGATCGTCATGAGGGCGAGGAACATGGACTGTTGAGAAGACGACGCATGGAAACCGCCCGCAAGGCCAAAATGACGTATTTCATACTGCACAGCGCAGGAACGGGACAGCGGTTCTCACTGGTGGTGAACCGTGAACAAGGAGAACCGCAACGGGAGGAATGCACACCCAACGGTTATGGGTTTTGTGTGACCAGCAGCCCCTTTAGCCTGCCGGAGTTGCCGTGGGCATAAAAAGGCACAGCGAACCACGGCCGCTTCAACTCTCCAAACGGGCCAATGTCTTCTATCTAGAACATGCCCGGGTAGTGCAGCAGGATGACCGTATCGTCTATCTGACGCAGGACGGGGGTGAGTTCGAGCAGATGTTCAACATTCCCGAACGGAACACGGCATTCCTGTTGCTGGGCAAAGGCACTTCCATCACGGATGCCGCTATGCGGCGTATGGCGGCATCCAACGTGATGGTGTGCTTTTGCGGAACGGGAGGATCGCCGCTGTTCAGTGTATGCGACATCGCTTTTATGACGCCGCAAAGCGAGTACCGCCCGACGGAATATATGCAGGCATGGGCGGAAATGTGGTTTGACCCCGCACGCCGACTGGAGAAAGCCCGTAGCTTCCTCAGGCGGCGCGCGCAGATGACGGCGGAGTGCTGGCGGGAAAACAGCTACCTGCAAAAAATGGGAATAGTACTGTCCGATGCCGTGCTGGAGCGTTTCCATTCGGATCTGGAACAGGCCAAAGATGTTCAGGAGCTTTTGCTGGCGGAGGCACGCTGGGCCAAACATTTGTATGCGGATCTGGCGCGAGGACATGGATTTTCATTCGTTCGCGAAGAAGGCGCGCGGCGTTCAACCTCAAAAGCGGATGTCTGCAACGGCTTTCTGGATCATGGCAACTATATCGCGTATGGGTATGCCGCTGTGGCGCTTTGTGGTCTTGGGATCAGTTTCGCCATGCCCATCCTGCACGGGAAGACGCGAAGAGGCGCGCTGGTATTTGACCTCGCGGATGTGGTCAAGGATGGTTATGTCATGCCTCTGGCCTTCGAGTGTGCCAAAGAAGGAGAGACACAAAAAGATTTCCAGCAACGCCTTATCGAGCACTGCCAAGAGGAAGATGTTTTGGACTTTCTTTTTGACTTCATGAAAAACCTGTGTGTAAAAAACACATGATATAAATGTGTTACATCTAGCTCACCAAAACGAAACCTTCAGAAGGATTTGAAATACAGTCTGCTGAAAAATAAGTATATTGTTTTCAAAAACTCTAGTTATCCGCCGTGTAGGCGGTTTAGAAGATAATGGGAAAATGGTTGAACTCTCGCATGGGGTTATCCGCCGTGTAGGCGGTTTAGAAGACCTGTTCCGGCACGAGACGGACGAGCAGGTGGTTATCCGCCGTGTAGGCGGTTTAGAAGTCAATGTCGATGCCGCGGCCTTTTTCCTTTAAGTTATCCGCCGTGTAGGCGGTTTAGAAGGTCAAAAGAAAGGAGCTGCACGTTGCCCTTGAGTTATCCGCCGTGTAGGCGGTTTAGAAGATCCCCCGCGCCGCCTATCAGCACCGGGACACGTTATCCGCCGTGTAGGCGGTTTAGAGGAAAAGTTTCGCTGTCCACACGGTGAACGTAATCAGGCGTTGATGCTCTGCTCGCTTGATTGTGATTTGTCCGGTGCTCATTCCGATAGAAAAGCGAAAGCGGATGGTCGGTTTATCATCACGTCGTGGTGGTGCCTGCATAAGTGCAGGTGGCTCCCGGAACATCGAGACGAGATTCGATTTGTGGCAAAGATGTCGGACTGTAGAAACCAAAAAACTCCACCTTCCGGCATGAATCGGAAGGTGGAGTTTTTTGGTGATTCAACATATGAAATTCCGTGGAACAGTAATCTCGGGAAGACACATTTTGCCGTCTGCACCACATGTTTTGGTGCAACATTAATGTTACATGTTGAAATTCCTAATTAACATTCTTTTTTTATGGAAAAGGGAGGACCACCGCCTCGTTCGGCAGCCTCCCCATTGGGGCTATGCCGTCGGGCAATCCCCCCTCAGGAGCATTACCAGCCTTGTGATGACCATACCACAGAAAACCACCGTCCACGCCCCCAGCGCCACGTACACGAAGACTTCCGGCAACGGCAACAGGAATTCCAGATTCAGGGACTTCGCCAGCATGGCCGTACATGCGGTGTACATCCCCAATGGGAACACCATGCCCCAGTATTCCGGGGTGTAGGCCGCCGGGTATTGCTTCACGCTGTGCCGCCAGAACCCGAGCAGAAAAAGCATCGGGATCCAGAAGGTCGCCGTGGCCCACGCCATGAGCGTCAGCCCTTTGATGAACGGGAAAAACTCCATCAACAGCGGCGATGCGCCCGGATGCGACAACAGTTCCGCGCCCGCCAGCGTCGTAATCGCCACGGCCCCGGCGTTGATCCAGTAGGTCGGGCTGAGCTGCGCCGGTTCCAGCTCCTTGAACGCAAACCGGTAAAAAATCATCGTGATCACGAACAAGTACAACATGAATCCAAGCAGAAACAGCGCCGTGAACGCAAAGAAGGCGATTTCCTTGTCCCACGGCATATGATCGATGAGGATACAGCCGAGGATCACGATGGCCTGCGTGCTCACGGTGGCGACCAGCCACGCGCCGTTAATGCCTTTTTCCAGCGGCGGCTTGGGTTCGTCGGAGAACACGAAGTAGAATACGCCCCACAAAATCACGATCCACAGGACGCTCCCTATCCAGAACAGCGCCTCGCCCATAGCCGGATCTTTGCCGAGCAGCACAAACTGGTTGCCCAGAATGCATATGCCCGCCACCACCGTCAGGAAGCCCGGCCCCGCGCCGTGGCTCCTGAAATCTTGGACGAACCGTTTCGGAAACACGAACAGCCGTATGATGTACAGGAGCGCCAGCCCCACGCACAGCGCCGCGTTGAGCCAAAACAGCAGACGTGCGCCGATGGGATAATCCAGCAGGTGCAGGGCCACGGACACGATGCCCGTGGACATGACCATTGCGAAGTTGGCGGGGGCCTGCGCTTCCAGCATGGTCAAAAAACGCCCGCCGACAGTGTTCTTAAAGTCCGGCATACCGCCTCCGATAGATCTGGAACGGACGCAGCGCGTATGTGACCGGCACACTGAAGATGTGCACCAATCTGCTGAACGGAATCAGCGCGAACAACGTAAACGCGCTCACCACATGGATTTGCAGGAACAGCGGCACCGTTTCCATCAGAACCACATCAGGCCGGAAGACGACAAGGCTCCTCAGCCACGGTCCAACGGTCACAAATACCGGAAAATGCGCCACATACGCCTGATAAAACCCGGTACAGCCGTTGATCAGAATGAGCAGCACCACCAGCACGTCCATAGGAACGGTCGTGGCCCAGACATGCTCGTTCGTGATTCTCCGCCACAGCAGGATGCCGAGGCCCACCACAACCAGCGGAGCCAGAATCATACCCATGCCCACCGCAACCACGGTATGGGCTTCCATGGAGATCCGCAGGGCGTGCATTACGCTATCGGGCGTGAGCAGGCCCACAATATGCCCAAAGAAAGATAAGATGATCGCATAGTGGAAAATGATTGATCCCCGGCGCAACCATGTCTTCTCAAAAATCTCGCTGGAACGCGCGTTCCAGTCGCCCGGATCCGTCACGTACCGGAACGCCAGCCCCGCCAGCAACAACGTTATGCAAATGTATGGATAGTACGCAAAGAAAAAGTGCATATGGCCTCCTTAAAAATGCCTCCCGGCGTATGGGACCATCGCCCATACCCGCCCGGAGGGAATGCTTTCCGACCGATGGGAAATGACTCTACAACTCCTCTCTATCCAAATATATTGCGAAATATATTGGAACGGCTGTAACCGGAACGAGCCTCCGCAATTCCCCCATCAGCCAGAAACTTTGGGGAGAAAAGGTGGAGAGAGGGAACCCGCGCGGGCGAGCCCTACGCTCAAAAACGTTTCCTCCTCTTCCCCCGATACCCTCTCTCCACCTAAACTTGCTCCAAACGCTTCGCGGGAAGGCGTTGATCCGGGACAAGGCCGAGAACCGCGACGATCGGCCGGAACAGAGAGACATAGGAACTGTCGGGATGCCGGGCCTCAAGCGCGGCATAAATGCCGATAAGTTCCTTGCCGAACCCGTCGAGCAACACCACCCGAGCCCAGTCAGGCGCGGCCGCGAAGAACTCGAGCACCAGCGGCAGATAATCCGGCAGCAAGCCTTGTACGGGCTCAAAGCCCGCGTCGCGGTACAATTCGTTCAGGCCCGCCAGCGCGCGCCCAAGCCGGGGATCGTCCCCGTAGCGGTGCCATGCAAGGGACAGGCTGCACTTGCTGTCCATGTCGAAAATGGCGACGTGCTCTTCGCGCAATCTGGAAAGCCCTTTCGAGCGGGCCGACCGGATGAACTCCCGCAGCGGGCACGCCCGGACCACGGACAGCAAATCGCACAGTTCCTCAAACGAGCGCGCCTGAACGAAAAAATCGTCATCGGGGTAATGCAGCAGCCCCGACACGGCGAGCAGAAGCTGACGATCGGAATCGTTCATGGCCTTTCCTCCATTTCACCCTGCGCCAGCCCTTCCGAGCCTTTCATGGCCCAGACATCATCGTGGTTTTCACGTCCCGAGCTCGGAACCACAAACCGGTCCTCATAGCGGGCAATGGCAAGAAGATGATACATCTCGGCAGCCTGTTCCGGCGTCAGACCGGCATCGGCCAATACTCCCGACGTATCGGGATGCGCGCGCAGGGACGGGAACGGCGCGGAAGCCGTGGACAGGAATTGACCGTCCCGCATGTGGCGGCGCATGGCGAGCAGACGGGAAAGCGCCGAGCGCACCGGCTCCTCATCACCCGCCGCCAACAGGTTGGCGAGGTAGCGGACGGGGATCCGCATCCGGTCAAGTCCCTTGGCGTCTTCGACGCCGCCCGAGACGAGCGGGCTGGTCGGCGGCACGTACCACACCATCGGCAAGGTCCGGAATTCGGGATGCAGCGGCAGGGCCAACTTCCAATCCACCACCAGTTTGCGGATAGGAGAACGCCGGGCCGCTTCCATGACATGCCACGAAATGCCCTTGCGTTCGGCTTCGCGGCAGACGGCGGGATCGTTGGGATTGAGGAACACCTCAAGCTGTGACTGATACAAGCCCTGCGGCTGGGGGTGCGAGGCGGCCTCGCGCACCCGGTCGGCATCGTACAGCATGACGCCCACATACCGGATGCGGCCCACGCAGCTGTGCGCACACAGGGTCGGCTCGCCCGCTTCGATGCGCGGATAGCAGAACAGACACTTTTCCGAACGGTGCGTCTTCCAGTTGAAGTACACCTTCTTGTACGGGCACCCCGATACGCAGTAGCGCCACCCGCGGCAACGGGACTGGTCCACCAGCACGATCCCGTCTTCGTCGCGCTTGTACATGGCCCCGGACGGACAGGACGCCACGCACGCGGGATTCAGGCAGTGCTCGCACAGGCGCGGCAGGTGCATCATGAACACGTTCTTGAAATCAAGATACGCCCTGGCTTCGAGCCCCGCGAAGTTGCGGTCGGAAAGCCCGGTGACGGGCGCGCCGCCGAGGTCGTCCTCCCAGTTGCTGCCCCACTGCGGGTTGAACGCCTTTCCCGTGACCGCCGAATAGGGACGGGCCACGGGCTGATGCCGCGAAGCCGGGCTGTCCGTCAGCCGTTCATAATCGTATTTCCACGGCTCATAGTAGTCGTCGAGGGCCGGCAGATCCGGGTTCGCAAAAATATTTGCCAACTTGTCGGTCTTGCCGCCCGCCCGCAGATGGAGCTTGCCGTCCCTGATTTCCCAGCCGCCCTTGTAACGGTCCTGATTTTCCCATTCTTTGGGATAGCCCACGCCGGGCTTGGTTTCCACGTTGTTGAACCACATGTATTCCGTGCCGGGGGCCGTGGTCCACGCGTTCTTGCACGGGATGCTGCACGTGTGGCACGCGAGGCACTTGTCCAAGTTCAGCACCATGCCCATTTGCACCTTGATATTCATACGCACATCCTTTTAAGGGGAGAAAGCGCCGGGGGAGAGAGCTTTCTTCAGAAAGCTCCTCCCCCGGCCCCCTCCCCAAAGACTTTCGACTGATGGGGAGGGGACACCGAAGCTTTCCCGCCACTGTTCGCTTGTTGATCCGCGTCTTCGGAAAAACGTATTTCCTCAGCACTCTTGATGCCGTTTTCCTTCTTCCTTCAACACTGTTCCCGCACTCCCTGCAAACAGGGATTCGATAAACACAAACGTCTTAGGAGGGAGAGGGGTGGGGTTTGGGGAGGGGGGAGGGAAGCCCTTCTTCAGAAGGGTTCCCTCTCCCCTCCCCAATCTTCAAAACCTCACATCCCCCTGCACCTTCCGCACGACGACGAACTCGTCGCGCTGGCAGCCGGTCGGACCGTAGTAGTTGAAGAAATAGGAAAGCTGCCCGTACCCGCCGATCATCTGGGTCGGCTTGACGAGAGGCCGGGTGAGGCTGTTGTGCGTGCCGCCGCGCGTTCCGGAAAGCGGCGAAAGCGGCACGTTGACGGTACGCTCCTGCGCATGATGGATGTATGTCTTGCCATGCGGGATACGATGGCTCACCACCGCGCGGCCCATGAACACGCCGTTCGCGTTGAAACACTCCAGCCAGTCGTTGTCGGCAATGCCCGCAGAGGCCGCATCGTCGTTGTTCAGCCAGATCTCCCCACCGCCACGGGACAACTCGCGCATGATGTGGTTGTCCGAATAGGAGGAATGGATCGACCACTTGCTGTGCGGCGACAGGAAGTTGAGCACCAGATCCTTGTCCGTTCGCGGAATGCGCGGTCCGGAGATCTCGCCTATGGCCGCGAGGGACAGCGGCGGACGGTACACGGGCAGGGACTCGCCGAGTCCGCGCATCCATTCGTGATCCATGTAGAAGTGCTGGCGCCCCGTGAGCGTGTGGAACGGCACCAGCCGCTGCACGTTCAGTTCGAAGGGCGCGTAGGTCCGGCCGTGGACTTCAATGCCGCTCCAGTTCGGGCTGGTGAAACCCTTTGTGGGACGGGCCGTGATGCCCTCAAAGGTCAAATGCTGATCCTGCACCGGGCGGGAAAGATCGTTGAGCTTGAAACCGGTCTGCTTTTCCAGCCCGGCCCACGAGCGCACCCCCACATCGCCATTGCTTTCCGGGGACAGGGCCAGCATGATTTCACAGGCGTCCTTGGCATTGTCGATGCGGGGCATACCTTCGCTGACGCCCGGCTCGGAAACCACGCCGAGACGCGCCTTAAGCTGTTCGTATTCCGGCGCGCACGACCACGACACACCCTTCGCGCCCACGCCGCCGGGCTTGGCGACGTTGGGGCCGAGCGCGGAGTACATCTTGTAGATGTCGGGATAGGGCCGCTCCACGACCTTGAGATTAAACATCGTCTTGCCGGGTACGGGTTCCGCGTCGCCCCTGCGCCAGTCTCGGACCTCGCCGAAGGGCTGGCCTATCTCGCCGGGGGTGTCGTGCAGGAGCGCCGTCGCCACCATGTCCTTGCGGACGCCGAGATGCTTGCCCGCCAGTTCGGAGAACTTCTGGGCGATGGCCTTGAACTGATCCCAGTTGGTCCGGGCTTCCCACGCGGGGTCGGTCGCCGGATTGAAGGGATGGATGAACGGATGCATGTCCGTCGAGGACAGGTCGTGGTATTCGTACCAGTGCGCCGCCGGGAGCACGATGTCGGAATAGACACATGTCGTGCTCATGCGGATTTCGGACGTCACCATGAGGTCCAGCTTGCCGCCGCCCACGCCTTCCGGGGAATCCGGCTCGGGCATGGTGCGGATGGTTTCAGGCTGGCGGGCCTCCTCGCCGAGGAAGGAACTTTCGGTGCCGAGCAGATACTTGAGGAAGTATTCATGCCCCTTGACGTTGGAGCCAAGCGGATTGGCACGCCAAAAGACCATGACGCGGGGCACGTTGGCGGGATCGTCGGGCGCGTCCACGGACAGTTCGAGATCCCCGGACTTGAGGCGTTCGAGGGTATGGGCCACGATCTCCTCATTGGAAGCCGCCCCGGCCTTGGCCGCCTTTTCGCAGGTTTCGAGGGAATTTTCCTTGAACTGCGGGTAGAACGGCAGCCAGCCGAGCCGCGCGGCAAGGGCGTTGCAGTCCGCCGGATGGTCGGGGAGGCTCCCCTTGCGGTCTGGCGGTGTGAGCTTGTCCATGCTGAGAAGCTCGTGACGCCACGAATCGAGCGCGAAATAATAGAACGAGGTTCCGTTGTGCAGGCGCGGCGGCCCCATCCAGTCGCTGCCCACGGTCACGGTGGTCCAACCCGCCAGCGGGCGTACCTTCTCCTGCCCCACGTAGTGCGCCCAGCCCCCGCCGGATACGCCCTGACAGCCGCAGAGCGTGGTCAGGGAAATCATGGCCCGGTAGGTCACGTCGTTGTTGTACCAGTGGTTGACGCCCGCACCCATGATGATCATGGAACGCCCGCCCGTGCGCTCGGCGTTGTCCGCGAATTCCCGGGCCACGCGGATCATATCCTCGGCGGGGACGCCTGTGATCGCCTCCTGCCATGCGGGAGTGGCGTAGGCCCGAGCGTCTTCGTAACCGGACGCCACATCCCCGCCGTGCCCGCGATCGATGGCGAGGCTTGCCGCGAGGATGTCGAACACCGTGGTGACGAGGCGTTCCTGCTGTTTGCCGTCCGCGCCGGTGACGGCCAGACGGCGCACCGGGACGGCCCCCTTGCGAAGGGACGGCTGGCCTTCAAAAAAGACGGGGAACGCGGCAAGCTTCCATTCCGTCTCATCGCCGAGATCCGCATAACTGAGGACCGGATCGAGATCGGCGCGGTCGTAGCAGTCGCGCATCTCAAGGTTCCAGGTCCCTTCTTCGCCGTAACGGGACCCGATGGAGCCGTTGGGCACGGCCGGGCCCTTGCGGGTACGGTCGTGGATCACAAATTTCCATTCCGGGTTGTTGCCGCCGAGCCCCAGATCCGAAGCGCGTACGCAGCGGCCCGGCGTAAGCACGGTTTCGCCGTCCCGTTCCTCTTCATCGAGGAACAGCAGGAACGGCAGGTCCGTGAAGCGCTTGGCGTAATCCTCAAAATACGGCACGCGACGATCGAGATAAAATTCTTTCAGGACGACATGGTCCATCGCCATGGCCAGTGCGCCGTCCGTACCCGCGCGTACGGGCAGCCAATGGTCGGCGAACTTGGTGAAGTCGGCGTAGTCCGGGGAAATCGCGGCAATTTTAGTGCCCCGATACCGGGCCTCGACATAGAAGTGGGCGTCCGGCGTGCGGGTCTGAGGCAGGTTGGAACCCCACGAGATGATGTAGCCCGCGTTGTACCAGTCCGCGCTCTCGGGCACGTCTGTCTGCTCGCCCCAAATCTGCGGGGAGGCCGGGGGCAGGTCGCAGTACCAGTCATAGAAGCTGACCATACTCGCGCCGAGCATGGACAGGAACCGCGCCCCGGATGCGAAGCTGGTCATGGACATGGCGGGCAGCGGCGTGAAGCCGAAAATACGGTCCGGGCCATGTTTTTTGATGGTGGAAATGAGCGAGGCTGCGATGATCTCGGACGCCTCATCCCACGAGAAGCGGACAAAACCGCCCTTCCCCCGCGCCTGCTGGTAGGCCTTGCGCTTGGCCGGATCGGACTGGATGGCCTCCCAAGCGGCTACGGGATCGTTGTTGTTGGCCTGTTTCGCGGCTTTCCACATTTCGAGCAGCTTGCCGCGGATATACGGATACTTCACGCGCAACGGGCTGTAGACGTACCACGAGGCCGAGACGCCGCGAGGGCAGCCGCGAGGCTCGTAGTCGGGGAAATCGGGGTGAGGCGTGGGATAGTCGGTCTTTTGGGCCTCCCACACGATGATCCCGTCCTTGACGAACACATCGAAAGAACAGGACCCCGTACAGTTGACCCCGTGGGTGGAACGCACCACCTTGTCGTGCTGCCAGCGCCGCCGATAGTAGTCTTCCCACGAACGGCCGCCCTGCCGCTCTTCATAAGGATGGTGGGCATTCTCGAAATTGTGAGCCAGTTCTCTGGCCCGCTGGCCGAAGTACCTGAGCGTTCGAGAGTTGAGGAAACGCATGAAGCCTCCTTGGACAATCGTGTCTTTTCAGAAGATTGTAGAAGGAGGGCCTCCACTTGCAATGAGTATCATACAGCGGCCAGCGCCGTAGAACCATGCGGCGGCGGCTCCGTAGGGCTCAGTCCCCGGCCTTGAAATAGGCTTTGGGGTTTACGCCGAGCTTGCGAAGCTTGGAGACAAGGGTACTGGCTGGAATCCCCAGTATCCTGGCGGCGCCGCGCGGGCCGCTGACCCTGCCCCGCGTGTATGCGAGGACATGATGGATGTATGAAGTCGTCACTTCCTCCAGCATCATGGAGGGGGCCTCCGCTCCATTGAACGTTTGCCCGGCGGCAAGAGGCGGGAACGCGGAAAGCGGCGACTCGCTTCTCCTCTGCAAAAGAACCGTGAGGGCGTTCGCCAAAGGGATGCGAAGGCTCTCGCAAATCTGAAGATGCTCTTCCGTGTATTTGTTTTTGCCTATCGCCGAGATGGAAATATAAAAACAGTGCAGGAAGCGATCGTCGACGAGCAGGGGAAAGAAGATGGAAGTCTCCTCCGCCATATGCAACATCGTGAAAACACGGGTGCGGGATGTGCCGTCTTTTGAGGAAAGGATACTGGCTTTGTATTTATCTCCCGAACAATCGGGATCAAGGTACAGTTCATAGACGAGCGCATCAGGGATAGTCACTACTCTGGGAGGAGAAAAGACTGTCTTATTAACAGTATAGTGCGCGAGTTGCGTAATGTGGTTGGTATCGAATTCCCTGACGACCAGCGAGGCCACGGGCATAAACTGGACGAAAAACGTCGCCAAAAACGACGCGTACCCGTCCAGTGTAACATTTTTGAGGGCTTGTTCCAGCAATAGGTGCAAAGCGCTTTCCGGATCGAACTTCATAGATGCCTTTTCTGGGATGCGATTCCTGAACCTGGACAGAAAATCCACGCAGCCCTTTTAGCACTTGGTAGTTTTTTTTCAAATCATGCCTCAGAGGAGGACAATTGTTTTTTTGCTCTGACAAAAAAAGTATCTGTATATCGTTAAAAATAGATGCTCCGGCGACGGGTTCTCCGGGAGGCAGTACCGACATGTCCATGTCAGAGGTGAGCCGTGTTCAGGGCTGCCATTACGATATAGCGAATAAAACAAATTACCTCCTTGGCTCTACCCCAACAAGCGGAAGATTTGGGACCTTTTGATCGGATATATCGGTTGTTCAAAAAAGATATATTCAGAATTCTTTTTTTATTTGTGATAAATATTTTTAGGCAAATGTACATAGTTAGCACTTGATTATTTTTATTTTAACAAAATTTTTATGTATAAAAACGATTTTTTGATCAGGAAATATTTTCCCCATAACGGTCAAATGCGGCACAGTTTGACACATCCTCAGAGGTATTGCATAGTAGTAAATTATAATAAAGAATAATGCATATCATGTGCTTGATATGAAACCTGTTTTATATTGGCAACGCATTTTTTCCCATCAAAAAAGCATACGCAAAACACAAGGCTGTTTTGAGAGTTCATTGAGGAGATCTATTCATGGAATATGATGCATTAAAACAGCCTGACCGGATTACCCATGAATACAACATGCTGATGAGTTCCATGCACGTCAGCGTGGGGAAACATTTGCTTGATCCCTATTTTACAGTGATCTGGGCCAACGATTTTTTTTATGAAAAAACGGGGTATGGCCGCGAAGAGTATGAAGCAACCTTCCATAACCATGTCAGCGAGTATTATTCAGCCTTTCCCGACGTCTATGAAACCATGGGGAAATTCATCAAAACGGCTCTGAAACATGGCGAACCGTCTTATGAGTTTGTTTGCCCGATGCCCGTGAAGGGCGGCAGCCGTATATGGATCAAAGTCGTCGGGACTTTTACGAAAGAGACGGTGGACGGTATCCCTGTTATCTACAGCGTGTTCACCGATATCACGGATCTCGTACAGGCACAGACGGAAAAAAGCATCACCTATGACAATCTGCCCGGTTTTATAGCCAAATTCCAAATCCGGGCGGGATGTGCTCAGGAACGCTTTACCTTCCTTGATGCCAATGACCGCTTCATCGACTTTTTCGGTGTACGGGCGGCGGGCGATGCCCCATACTCTTTGGTCAACTGGGATTCCGCGCGCAACCAGCAGGCCCTGAACGAACACTACCCGGCCATGCGGGAAGGCAAGCCGGTGCATTTCACCGTTCAAGCGAAGACGTTACAAAACGATGACGCATGGTTGCAGCTCAACGGGGACTGCATCGACGTCATACAGGGCGATCCCGTGTACCTCTTCATCTACATTGACATCACGGATATCACCGAGCAGAGGGTACTCCAGAAGAAGCTGGAGGAGCGTTCGGAGCTGCTGCGCAACGCTCTGGAAATGGCGGAACGGGCCAACCGGGCCAAGTCCGATTTTCTCTCGCGCATGTCCCACGACATACGCACCCCCATGAACGCGATCATGGGGATGCTCTCCATCGCCAAAGAATCGTGGGATGACCCCGATCGGGTGCGGGACTGTCTGGATAAAGTGGAAAACTCCGCCAGATTTCTGCTCGCGCTCATCAACGATATCTTGGATATGTCCAAAATCGAGAGCGGGAAAGCCATATTAAAGAAAAAAGCCTTCGACTTTGCGGCATTCACACGAAACCTCGCCGCCATGTTTTATGGCCAGGCCGAGAAAAAACAGGTACGCTTTCAGGTCCTGCTTGGGCGGAGCCTGGCTGAAGCCTATGTGGGGGATGAGCTCAAACTGAACCAGATCCTCATCAACCTGCTCGGCAATGCGATCAAGTTTACGGAACCGGGCGGCAGCGTACTGCTTTCGGTACAGGAGGATAAACGCTCAAACAAGGCATCGGAACTCGTCTTTACCGTCACGGATACCGGTATCGGCATGGAAAAGTCTTTCCTCAAGAAAATATTCGAGCCGTTTGAGCAGGATTCGCAGCAAAGGAGCAATCAGGGCGGTTCCGGGCTCGGTTTGTCCATCGCCGAAAAGTATGCCCGCATGATGAACGGCGGCATCGAGGTGGACAGCGCTCCCGGTAAAGGCAGCACGTTCGTCGCCCGTATCTGGCTGGAAAACGACGAGGCGCAGGCCCCGGTTTCATTGGAGGAACGTTTCCGGCACCTTAAGGCTCTTGTCGTCGATGCTGATGCCGAAGAGCTCGAATACACCTGCTCGCTCTTGTTCCGGTTCGGAGTGGCCGCTGAGGGCTTCGCTTCCGGCGATATGGCACTGGAGCGGCTGGATGCGGCGGTACGGCAGGGCGAATCCGATATAATCGTACTGGTGGACTGGGGAAACGCCCGGCCAGCCGCCGACGCATTGATCCGGCAAATACGGAAAAGCGTTGAGGAGAACGGGCCGGTCATCGCTGTTGCGGCCTACGACTGGAGCGCGATCAAGGTGAAAGCCCTTGAGGCAGGAGCCGACGTATTCCTGCAAAAACCGCTGTTCGCTTCGACATTATACGATCTTTTGCTTTCCCTGACGCAGGACAGGCCCCTTGCGTGCGACGCGAATCCAGAGGAGGGGTTCGACGGCGAACGCGTGCTGCTGGTGGAAGACAATGCTCTCAACCTGGAAATCGCGGTGACCCTCCTGACCACGCGTAAACTGCAAGTGGACACGGCCCGGAACGGCCAAGAGGCCGTGGAGAAATTCCGCGGCAGCGAAGCCGGATATTACCTTGCCATCCTCATGGATATCCAAATGCCGATCATGGACGGCCTTGAGGCCACCCGGCGCATCCGTTCTCTGGCACATGATGATGCGGAGAGGATACCCATCATAGCCATGTCGGCCGATGCCTTCGAAGATGACGTGGAAAAATCACTGGAAGCGGGGATGAACGCCCATATTTCAAAGCCGGTGGATATCCCGGCCCTGTTCACGACCCTGCGGCAGATAAAAGACAAGCGGGCCTGATACGGACGCCCTCTTGTCAGCGCCGATGCTGTAAAGGTTTTGTCCTCATATAACATGCCGAGGCGAAATCCTGCCAGCAAAGAACCGCCCGAAAACTCCTTGGCAATCGCATCGTTTCAGATGATTGCAGGCGGTGAGCCTCAGCGCGGGCGCCAGTTTCTTCTCCTTCGATTCAATCGCGGAGCCTATACACAACGGGGCCGACCGAGCGGGGACATCCGTACCGTGCTGGAATCCACGGACACGGTGTCGTTTCATGAAGAAGGCCCTCCCAGTCCAGACCAGGGGGCCTCTCCGCGTTTGCCTTCAATACGCCGTTTTTCCCGGTATACCTTGTTTATCCGCTACAGCTTTTAGGGCGGCTGTGGCCTTGTCTCTCCCGCTGGCTTCTCCCGTAAGACCCTATTCCGGGGCTTGCCGTAACGGGAAACGCGAAAACAGGAGCAGTGCCTTTCCGGAAAAACGAGGACGCCAAGGTTTGCTGGCCGGAAAGCTATCTCGCATTTTTCTTATGAAAAGGAAAAAAGGTATGCACCCCAAACTAGGTATTCAGCATTTTTTTGCCCGGAAACTCTTTTTATCATAGCATTGCGCGTCACATCGTACTAGAGGAAGCCAGCCAATACGACGGAGCTCCCCAAACCATCCGAACAGCCAATTCCCTCAGACGGAAACGGGAAAAAGCGATCAGACCGACATGCATTGGGGGAAGGATGCTCCGGCCAGCGTCCCGCACGGTCAGCCGTGAGACCGTCAGCGCAAGTGCTGATGTTCTATATGGCATATCCTATTGATTATCATGATGAAAGATAATAGACGATCTGTTTTCCGCACTTACAGTATGCTCATACCATACACAACAACCAGGATGTGACGATGAAAGATAAAAAAGAACCTATTGTACTCGATCTCGACATTTTCATCCATCTGATGACCAGCGCCTACCGTGAAGGCTTCAAGGCCGGAGCGGGCAAGAACATTCAGAGACTTGAAAACGACTGTGCCTCCGCCGTGAGCCAATTCCGCTTTGGCATGGCTGACATGCTCAATGAACCCGAGTCGACCGTACAGCACTAAGCCTCTATCCGGTTTCCTTTCCATGAAGGAAACCGTCCAAATACAAACGCCGCCCTGTCCCGAAATCCGGGAAGGGCGGCGTTCTGTAAGGTTTTCAAGCTATTGTCCGGTCTTTACCGGTTCTCAGCTTTCTCCTCTGGCGGCTTTCTTAAAGCGATACATGAGAGCATCGGCCCGGCTCAGGGTATTGTGCAAACTGCCCTTATCGAGGGCGGGATCATACGAGGCGACCCCATAGGCGAAAGTGACGGGCTCCCCATTGACTTCGGCCTGTGCCCCCGCCATGTGGAACACCTCTAGCTCCCGCAACAGGGTTTCCTCCTCCTCGCCCTCAAACAGCGTCACAAATTCATCCCCTCCGATACGGAATGAAAGCCCCCGTCTTACCGGCTCCTCGCGCATCAGCAGGTGGGCCATACGCCGGAGATAGGCATCCCCCGCCGCATGACCGTAGGTATCGTTGATCCGTTTCATGTAGTTCAGATCATACGCGACGATGGTAAACGGGTGGGGAAGCCTCTTTTCCAGATTCTTCAGTTCCAGTTCAAAGGCGGTGCGGTTGCCGATGCCGGTAAGCATGTCCGTGTAGGCGAGCTTCTTATAAAAAGGCGTGGCCAGACGACGCAGGCAGAGCATCGTAATAAAGGTGCAGCCTCCCACGATCACCAAGGCCAGCGCCCCGCTGTACAGCATGGCCCGAAGCTTGCTTTTGTAGATGACGTCAGCGTTGAACTCCATAACCACGGCCCCGATGGGCTCCGCCTCGCCAATGGTATAGGCGGGCATACACGTCAGGAAGATCGCGCCCCATTCGGTATTCAGCACACCATCCGATTCGATGAGTTCACCGGACAGGCAACGGTTCAACATGGGGACGATGTCTTGTTCAATGAGGTCGCCCGGGCTGCGGAAATCCGAAGAATTCTGCGGTAGGCCGTCCACCAGATACATGGGCTGGCCCCGGTCATTGAACTTGGCGGTGTAGAGATACCGGACATTGGCGATCTGCCGGATATTATCCAGCATGGACTGCATGTCCTGATAGGTGTCCCGCCGCATGTCCTTAAGCGTATTGATGTGGACGAATCCCTCAAGATTCAAATGGGATTCGGCATAGGCATTCACCACGCGCGCACGTGCCCGGATATCCTCCTGCAAGGCGTGGCTCATCATCAGATACAGAATGGCGAAGACCGATACAGAAGCGATCAGGATAGCCAACGCGATCGTCAGGATGATTTTCTTTTCGGCGCTATACCAGTCTGTTTTTCCGAGCAAAGCCATCCTCCATCCCCTAAAAAGGCACTCATCAGTGCGGGAAGACTCGGTATCTGTTTTAACAATGGTGGAAATCACAGAGGTTGTCAATAAAACGCACCGCACTTCAAACCATATGGGCGGAAACGGGACTCTACAGGCAAGGCATAACGGGGGGGTAGGCTCTTGCGGGAGTTTCCGGTACAGTCCATGAAAAAGGAGTTTGGCATGGCTACCATTACCGCAACGTATCTTGGCGACCTTCGTGTCGAATCCGTTCACGCCGCCAGCGGCGCGCGCCTCATCACCGACGCCCCCGTGGACAACAACGGCAAGGGCGAAGGCTTTTCGCCCACGGATCTCTGCGCCACGGCGCTGGCCAACTGCGCCATGACCATCATCGGCATTTACGGCAAAATGCACGATGTGGACGTGACCGGAACCAGCATCGAAGTCACCAAAACCATGAGCGCGAACCCCCGGCGCATCGGCAAGCTTGAAGTCGTTTTCACCATGCCCGACCGCGAATACACCGACAAACAGAAAACCATGATCGAACGCGCCGCCCATACCTGCCCGGTTCATCTGAGCCTGCACCCTGACGTCGAACAGGTATTCACGTTCCACTGGAAGCGCTAGCCCTCATCTGCCGAAAAATCACTGTTCTATTTAGAAGAAAAGAAAAATCGTTATTTTCTGAAAAAATCGTTATTTCAAAGCGCATAAAAAACGTATTTCGCCAGAGTATCGGCTGATCGGCCTTGCATCCTCCGCTGGTTTCTCCTAAAGAATTCCCACTGGCAGGAAGCGGGGACTCGTCCCGGCTGGAAGCGCATCAAGCAGCACCTTTTGAGGAGGCGATATGAAACTGACCATCATCGGGGCCGGGCCTGGAGGCTATTCGGCGGCGTTTGCGGCGGCGAAGGCCGGGGTAGAAGTGACGCTCGTGGAACGGGCGAAACTCGGGGGCACGTGCCTGCACACGGGCTGCATCCCCACCAAAACCCTGCGCTCGTCCGCCGACGTGCTGGAAATGAGCGGACGGCTGGCGGAATTCGGCATCACCGGAGAATGCGCGCTCAAGGCGGACATGCCCGCCATCGTGAACCGCAAGCGCAAGGTCACCGCCACGTTGCAGACCGGCCTTGAAAAAACGTGCGCCCAGCTCAAAGTCCGCGTCGTCTACGGCAAGGCCGAACTCGTGAGCGCGAAGCTGGTGCGCGTAACCACGGCGGAGGGCACGGAAGAGGTCGAAAGCGACAACGTGATCATCGCCACGGGTTCCTCGCCGCTGGAATTGCCCGCCCTGCCCGTCGATCACGCCCGCGTGCTGTCAAGTGATGACGCGCTGGAACTGCAAGCCGTACCGCCCAGCCTGATCATCGTGGGCGGCGGGGTCATCGGCTGCGAGCTGGCGTTCATCTACCGGGCGTTCGGCTCCAAGGTGACGGTCGTGGAAGGCCAAAACCGCGTACTGCCCCTGCCCTCAGTGGATGAGGAAATCAGCCGCCTGTTGCAGCGCGAAATGAAAAAGAAGGGCATCGCCGTGGAACTGGCCCGCACGGTGACCGCCACAACGCCCACCGGGACAGGCGTCTCCGTGGAGATCGGCGCGTCTCCGTTCGTGGAGGTGGCCAACCCGCCCGCCCCGCGCACGCTTGAGGCCGACGCGGTGTGCGTCACCGTGGGCCGCGTGCCGCATACGGACGGCCTCGGGCTCGACGCCGCCGGGGTCAAGGTCGATGCCCGGGGCTGGATCGAAGCCGACGACTTTCTGGAAACCTCGGTGCCGGGCGTGTACGCCATCGGCGACGTTATCGGGCCACGCCGCATCATGCTGGCGCACATGGCCGTCGCGGAAGCCCATACCGCCGTGCACAACATCCTGCATCCCGAAGACAGGAAGGCGCAGCGCTATGATGTGGTGCCCTCCGCCATCTTCACCGCCCCGGAAATCGGGGATGTGGGGCTCTCCGAAGCGCAAGCCAAGCAACAGGGGTTCGCCGTGAAAACTTCGGTGTTCCAGTTCCGCGAGCTCGGCAAGGCGCAGGCCATGGGCGAACTCGCCGGGCTGTTCAAGCTCGTCGTTGAAGAAGGCAGCGGCAAGCTCCTCGGAGCGCACATCGCCGGAGCCCACGCTTCCGATCTGATCGCCGAAGCCACCCTCGCCATCCAGCGTGGCTGCACAGCCCGCGATCTCTTCGAAACCATCCACGCCCACCCCACCCTTTCCGAAGGGATCTACGAGGCTGCCGGTTCGCTGGTATAGCCCTCCTCCGATCCTGCCGCCGGCACAAGCTTGAAGGCAGCCGCACCCCTTTCTTCTCCGGGTGCGGCTGCCTTTTTGTGTGCCGCCCCTTCGGATAGACTCGGCGGGACGGCCTTCCGCGCCGTACGGTGGGGGGAGTATACAGGAACGGAAAGTGGGTATAATAGGTTCGCCCCGTACATGGGAACACCACACCGCCGGAGGATTGCCCTTTGAAACGCGATCCCGCGGGCTGGTGCAGAAAGGGGATTTTTCATGGAAGAGGCACTGTTCAAAGTTCTTTCGTTCATCACCTTCATCATGCTCGGCTACCTGCTCCGCCGTTTGTCCTTCCTGAAGGCGGAGACGTTCCGCGTGCTTTCCGGCATCGTGTTCTACATCACTCTGCCGTGCATCATCATAACCAGCATCAACGGCGTGCCCGTGACTTCCGAAATGCTCTGGCTCGTCGCTCTGGGCGCGCTCTGCAACGTCCTCATGGTCGCCACCGGCTACGGGATGACCCACGGCAAGGCCCGGCAGGAACGCGCCTTTTCCATGCTCAACCTTTCGGGCTACAACATCGGCACGTTCGCCATGCCTTTCGTCGCCGGGTTCCTGCCTCCCACAGGGTTCCTGGCCACCTGCCTGTTCGACGCCGGGAACGCGATCATGTGCACGGGCGGTACCTACGCGCTCGCCAACAGCGTTACCGACGCCTCACAGCATCTGTCCATCAAGAGTTTCCTGCGCAACGTCTTTTCGTCCATCCCTTTCTGCATCTATCTGATCATGATCGTCATGGCGTTCCTGCACCTCGCCCTGCCGCATCCCGTGATCATCTTCACCAAGATCGCCGGGGACGCCAACGCGTTCCTCTGTATGCTCATGATCGGCGTGAACATCAATCTGCAAATGGACAGCAAGAGCTTCCGGTGCCTCATCAAACACATCACAGTCCGCTATGCGCTCTCAGCCGTGCTGGCGTTCCTCTTCTACCGTTATCTGCCCTTCTCGCTTGAAATCCGGCAGGCTATGGCCGTCATCGCCCTCGCCCCCTCCTCTTCGCTGGCCCTCATCTTCACCATGAAGCTCAAGGGCGACGTGATCATGGCGGGCAACATCTGTTCCCTGTCCATCCTCCTGAGCACGATCGCCATGACCATCCTGCTCGTCTACCTCTAGCGCACGGCGGTTTTTGTTTTGCGGGGTGTCGGATGTTTGGTGCATGAGGCAGGGTTGATGGGTTCGGCAATAAAATTTACATAATGAAAAGGTTATGGGAATATTGTAGCCGTGCACAAAAAAAGCGGCACCCGGAAACCGGAATGCCGCGTCTGTCCGCCGTGAACCCGCTAGTCTACGAGGCGGCACATATACGACCCGAGAGGCGCGCGCAGGGTATCGAGGATGCGCTCAAGCAAAATCCCCTCCCGGTTGGGGAGGCCCTGCCCAAAGGTGGCCCGGATGCCCAAGGTGACGAATTGCACGGCCCGGTCAAGCGCAATGGCGAGGCTGTCGCCCTGCAGGAGGCTCCCCGTCAGCACGCTGGCGAACACATCGCCCGTTCCGGGGTAATATGCCGGAATATAGGAACAGTCCACGCGCCAGAAACGGTCCTCATCCCGTTCGTAGGCGAGGACGGAAGTGCATTCGGGCTTACGCGAGGCCTGCCCGTCCGCAAGCGGCACGCTCGTCGCTACAACCGTCTTGGGGCCGTTTTCGGCGAGGCGGCGCAGCCAGCCCTTGAGCGTGGGCAGATCCGCTTCCGGGCTGTAAGGCTCGTCAAGGAGCAGGCAGACTTCGGTGAAATTCGGAGTGATCAGGTCCGCGCAGGTGATGAGCCAGCGCATTTTCGCCACCATCTCCGGGGTCATGGTCGGGATCAGCTTGCCGTCATCCCCGAGCACGGGATCGACCACAGCCAGGCCGCCGGGAGCGAGGCAATTCCGGATGCACCGCGCCGCCGAATCCATCTGCGCCGTGGACGCCATGAAGCCGGAGTACACGCCGTCAAAGCGCAGCCCGAGGCGCTCCCAGTGATCAAGGATGCGGACCATGTCGTCCGTCAGGTCGAGCAGCGTAAAATCGTTATAGCCCACCGTCTGCGTGGACAGGATGGCTGTGGGCAGGGGCGTGGCCTGAATGCCCATGCTGGACAGGATCGGGATGGCCGCCGTCAGGGACGTCCGGGCGAACCCGGCGAGATCGTGGATAGCCGCCACTCTGGGAATGGGATTGCGCATTGTTTTTTCCAACTTTCTCAAGATGACTTTTCGTGGTGGATGTTCCAACTGCGGATTCCCCAAGCGGTTTTTCCGGGACCGGAACAAACGCGGCGGATTGTTTCATACCGCGCACGGCAAATCAAGATGAAACCGTTTTTCCGGAGAGGCGTATCCCCCTGAACGGGAGGACGCACTGCGGTTTTCCGTTCAGGGTCTGTCCGCCTTGCGGATGTTTGCTGGAAAAAGAGCGGCAAGGACAGCGGAACCCCAAAATAACGCAGCTTGATTGTTGACAGATGCGGCGTGAAGGAATAGGGCATATGTCAAAAATGATCGATGGGGCGCTCCATGCCGAGGCCCCGGAACGGTTCCCGGACAACAGAGGAAGGGATCATGCCCAGACCCAGAAAGTGGAGACGCGTCTGCCGCCTGCCTCAGAATACGCTTTTCGGACCTCTTGCCGGGATTGACGACGGAACCATCGTCATGACGGTCGAGGAATATGAAACCATCCGGCTCATCGATCTGGAAGGATTGAATCAGGAGGCGTGCGCCGAACGGATGCACGTCGCACGGACCACCGCGCAAGCCATGTACCGGAACGCGCGTCATAAAATTGCCGACTGCCTCGTCAACAGCCGACGGCTGATCATCGAAGGCGGTGATTATTTGGTATGCAACGCGCGTGAAATGACGTGCGGCTGCCCTCACTGCCGACGGCTCATCCAGCCCGCCGACGGCGAAACCCCGAAAATAACACCATGAACGAAATCATCTGCTCAATCACCTCCGCCATCGAGGAAGGCCGCTCATGGGGCCATACCGATAAAGAGATCGCCGACTACATCTATGCCAAGCATATCCGGCCCCTGGAGACGAAGCTCGCCGAAGCTCCGGAACCGAGGGCCGCGTTTCTGGAAGGCTTCATGCTGACGACCAAGAGCCGGAACGGGGAAAATCCCTTTGCCGGGGATTATGCCGAGGCATGGAAAGCCATCGCCTCCCACGCGGGCGTGAGCCAACGGGCTTTCGAAGCCATCGAAGGCGGCCCGGACGAAAGCAAAGCCTGACCTACGGGGCATTTCCGGGGCATGGCACCGAACGCGGGCGATTCCGCGAGAAAAGGACAGAACATGAACACTGGCTTCAAACATGTGTACGGCCCGGTTCCTTCCCGGCGTCTGGGCCGTTCTCTCGGCGTGGACGCCCTGACCTTCAAAAGCTGTTCGTTCGACTGCGTGTATTGCCAGCTCGGACGGACTACGAACCACACCATCGAGCGCAAGGAATATATCCCCACCGCGGATATCCTTGACGAAGTGCGCCGCAAGCTCGAAAACGGGGACAAGCCCGAATACATCAGTTTCGCCGGATCCGGCGAACCCACGCTGCACTCCGGGCTCGGCGACATCATCCGGGGCATCAAGGCCATGACGGACGTTCCGGTGGTGGTGTTCACCAACGGCTCCCTGCTGTGGATGCCGGAAGTCCGCGCCGACCTCGCCGCCGCCGATGTGGTGATCCCCTCGTTGGACGGAGGCGACGCCGCGTTGCTCGACAAGGTGAACCGCCCCGCCGCGTCCCTTGATTTCGATCGCATCGTCGAAGGGCTGATCGCCTTCCGCGGTGCCTTCAATGGGCAGATCTGGCTCGAAGTCATGCTGCTCGGCGGCATAAGCGACGATGACGCCTCCGTGGACGCCATCGCCCGCCTGGCGGAACGCATCCGGCCCGACAAGGTGCAGATCAACAGCGTATGCCGCCCTCCGGCGGAAACCTATGCCCTGCCCGTTCCCGCCGCCCGGCTGCTGGAAATCCGAAAGCATTTCACTGGGGTGCCCGGCACGGTCGAGATCATCGCGGAACATCTCGACGACATGGCGCATACGGCTTTCCGCACGCAGATCAAGGAAGAGGACATCCTCGCGCTCATCGAACGCCGCCCCTGTACCGCCGCCGGAGCCGCTGCCGGCCTGAACATCCACGTCACCGAAGCCATCAAGCATCTGGAGATGCTCGTCGCCGACGGCAAGGCCGTGACGCAGCCCAAGGATGGGCAGGTCTTTTATTCCGCCTGTGAGCTGCGGACGGAATAGCCGGAAGCCTCGGCAAGCAACGCCTCCCGCCGGAGAAGCGGTTTTCGCCGATGCGGTCTTCACCCCTCACAACCGTCTGGAGAAATACATATGGCATCATGTTCGGAACAACAGGGGCAGACAACGATCCCCATGACCGCGGCCATGCAGCGCAAGGTCATGTCCGAAAACCTGAAAGACGTGCGGCACAAACTTTTCGTCATGAGCGGCAAGGGCGGCGTGGGCAAGAGCTCAGTGACCGTGAACCTCGCCGCCGCGCTGGCGGCGCAGGGCTTCAACGTCGGCATCCTCGACGTGGATTTGCATGGCCCGAGCGTCCCGCACCTGCTCGGCTCCCATGGGTTCGTCAGGGTGGATAACGAAGACGGCAAGCTCGTGCCCGTTTCCTGCGGCGAACGCCTCTCGCTCATCTCCATCGAATCCTTCCTCGAAGACAAGGACGCCGCCATCATCTGGCGCGGCCCCAAAAAGGTTGGAGCCATTCAGCAGTTCGTCGCCGACGTGAAGTGGGGCGCGCTGGACTATCTGCTCATCGATTCCCCTCCCGGGACCGGTGACGAGCATATGACCATCCTTGACGCCATCCCCGACGCCAAGTGCGTCGTCGTCACCACCCCGCAGGAAATTTCGCTGGCGGACGTCCGCAAAGCGCTTGATTTCCTCAAGGTCGTCAAAGCGGACGTGCTCGGCCTTGTGGAGAACATGAGCGGCCTCTTCTGTCCCCATTGCGGTGAGGAGATCGATCTCTTCAAGAAGGGCGGCGGCGAAGCCCTCGCCAAACAGGAAGGGTTGAACTTCCTCGGCGCGATCCCGCTCGATCCCGCCACGGTCGTCGCCGCGGACAGGGGACATCCCATCGTATCCATGCCCGCCGACACCCCGGCGAAGGCCGCATTCCTCAAGCTCGCCGAAACCGTGCGGGAAGCGACGCAAGCCTAACTCAGCCGTAAAGTGGAATATCTTCCCTAAAATCTCTTCTGGGGGAAGGCCAAACGCTTCCCTCGTATCCTCCCCTCCCACAGCAGGGGAGGATGGTGCCTTCCTTCAAAAGCCCCCTCTTGCCGTTATAGAAAACTCCCCGTCGACATCCGATGGGGAGTTTTTCTGTGCAACGGACAAAAAATATCATTAAAGTGAAATCATTCCGCAGAGAAGCCGTTGAGTGGCGAAACAATGGCGATGGAGTGTGTTTCCCGCTATCCGCTACACCCCACTGACGGTTTGTAATTTTCCGAAACCAAACGCTTTCTCTCGTATTCCACTCCGCTTTTTCTCTTCACAGGAACGGACGGCAATGAAGCCCAAAAGTCGGGTGTTCGAGCGATCAATCCGATATATTTTTCAAAAAGATAAGTTTTTTCCGGCTGTTTGAGCGCACAGAACAACTTGATTCCTCTCGGGCATGGTCCTATCAAGGAGACATGGCATACTTCGTATCCACATACTTCAAAGGAGAAATTCTTATGTCGACTCCCACCCGTGACACCGCCGTTTCCGTAAGCGAAAGCACTTTTCTCCGTGACAACATGGTCTGCCATCTGGACACCGTGACCTACGTCTCAGCCGAACACGGCGAGAAAGAAACCGTGGTTGAAGTGTGCGAACCCTACGTTGCGCCCGAACCCAAGGACTGTACCCAGTCCTCTCAGGAGCGCGAACCCGAGTCGCAGGTCTTCATTTCCCCGGAATTCGGCAACGCTATCGAAGCGCTTGTCTAGCCCGCAAGCCACCATGTTTTCATTACACAGTAACAACTTATAATTACAAATAGTTATAACCTGTTACGGTGTAATCATCCTTTTCGGCCTCCGTTCCCCGCTGATAGCGGCAAAACAGGGCCGCCCGGTTTATCCTCGCCGGGCGGCCCTGTTTTATGTCGTAGAGCTTTATCCGAGACGGGTTTCATCCTAATCACGGTTTCCCCTTCCAAACGGCATCCTGCTGCAAGGCGGAACGCATTGCGAGCCTTGCCTCTCCACGTTCCGCCATTCCATCTCTCCAGAGGAAAATATCTTCTAAGTTCCCTACCTGGGCATTGCGCGACCGGCGAAAAAAGAGGCTTCCCTAGGGGCTGTTTCTAAATAAAATCTCGACTTTTCGTCGGTCCGCTGCTTTTGTTTTTCCATGAGCAGACACGACATTTCCGACGAAAAGTGGGCCATAATCGGGCCTATGTTGGCGAAGGCCGGTACTGAAACCAGAGGACGCAAACGTAAAGACGACCGCCTGACATTTAATGCTATCCTGTGGATTATGAAAACAGGCGCACCGTGGCGGGACTTGCATCCGGAGTTTGGGCCTTGGAACACAGTACATAAACGCTTCCTCGAATGGGCCAGACTGGAGGTCTGGAATGACATCCTTCGCATGTTGTCCATAAATGCAGATCCTGAAGCCATAATTATCGATGCCACCTTTATAAAGCTGCACCAGCATGGTACCGGCGCAAAAGGGGGCACTTCAACCAGAAGGTCGGGCGCAGTAAAGGAGGATTAACCACCAAAGTTCACGCTGTTGTCGATGCGCTTGGCAACCCTTTACGCATCCACCTCACTGCGGGCAATGTGAATGACATTGTTCCCGCATGCGACCTGATTGAAGGATTACTGGCAGATAAGCTTCTCGCTGACAGAGCTTATGATGCCAACAAACTGCTCGCATTGGCAGAACGTCAAAACCACGAGGTGGTGATTCCGCCGGTGCCGGGCAGGCTGGTTCAACGAGAGTATGATATTCACGCGTACAAAGAGCGCCACCTCGTTGAGTGTTTCTTCGCTAAGCTTAAATCATTCCGAAGAGTTGCAACCAGGTATGATAAGCTGGCCATAACATTTAAAGCGACAGTCATGCTTGCTGCATGCCTCGTTTGGCTGCAATGAACTATTTAGAAACAGCCCCTAGGCTATCTCTCTCCGGATGCCTCGTTTTTGTACTTCGCAATCTTCCGGGCGGCCGTGGGCTGGCTGATCCCCAGCGCCTTCGCAACCCCGGTCGTGGTCCCGCAGGCCTTATACGCTTCCAGAATCATGCGCCGTTCAAGCGTCTCCAGCGCATCGGGCAGGCTCTTGCCTATCGGGCTTTCCGGATTCTCCTGATGCCGGAACATGTGTTCCGGCAATTCGTCCGCCTTGATGACGCCCCCTGAAGAGACGATCACGAGCCGTTCGATAACGTTGCGCAGCTCACGGATATTCCCCGGCCACGAGTAGGCGGCGAGATGCCGCTTCACTTCATCGGAAAAAACCTTTTCCGTCCCGTATTTGGCGTTCATCTCCCCCAGAATGCTCAGGCACAGCGGCACGATCTCCTCGCGCCGTTCCCGCAGGGGCGGAATCCATAGCGGCAGGACATTGAGCCGGAAAAACAGGTCACTGCGGAAACGCTTCTTCTCCACCAGCGCCTCCAGATCCTGGTTTGTCGCCGCCACCAGCCGGAAATCAATGGAAACGGGCTTTACCCCGCCGAGCTTGACGATCTGCTTTTCCTGGATCACCTGCAACAGCTTGGACTGGAGCCGCAGGGGCAGTTCTCCGATCTCGTCGAGGAACAGCGTGCCCTTGTCCGCCAGTGCAATCCGCCCTTCTTTCCCCTTATGGCTGGCTCCGGTGAACGCTCCGGCCTCATAGCCGAACAACTCCGACTCCAACAGCGGGGCGGGGATGCCCGCACAATTGATTTCGACCAGCGGCCCGTTCGTGCGGTCGCTCAGATGGTGCACCAGACGGGCGACCACGTTCTTCCCGACCCCGGATTCTCCCGTGATGAGCACGGTCGTATTCACCTTGGCCAGCTTTTCGATGGTCGCGGCTATGGCCCTCATGGTCCCGCTGAAAGGCAGGCCTCCGGAGGTTTGGGGCGCATTCGGGGACACCAGCGCGCTGATTTTTTGGTATTCCTCATGCAATCGGCGTGAATAGCGCATGTCCACGCTGTAGCTCACCACAAACGAGACATCCCCGTCATCATCATAGATGGGAACGCCGGTAACGATATTGTATTGCCCCGAACGCGTGGCCTCGGTCAGCGTGACCACCCGGCGTGTTTTGAGGACGAGGGCCGCCACGGATGGCGAAAACACTTTTTCCGCCTCCAGTTCATAGGTGGTCCTGCCGATGACCCGGTCGCGGCTGATCCCGTAATTGCGCTCAAAGCAGCTGCTCACCCAGCGCATGACGCCGTTGTGGTCAACGATGGCGACGTTGTCGTGGATGGCCTCAATGACGGAAAACAAATCTTCCGTACTCGGTAAAGCGGCATCGAACGGCGACATGGCGGAGCCTCCTGCGGATGTATTCAATACTGAATAGGCTATTCATGTTTGAATAACAAGCTCTCCACAGGGAATTTTTTCTTTTTTTGTGTTATATTACCGGATGATAGAGAAATCAATATTTGTTCCTCCTCCCCTGTGGGACAACACATTATTCATATCTGAATAGCCTTTCACTGCTGTCCTGAGGACAATCTATTTTTATTTCAATATATTACACTATGGCATGTACCTTGCTTATTAAAAAACAAAACCACCTTCCGACAAGGACAAGGAGCATGACATGGGCGTTCCCGTCAATTCACTGGCTTCCCCCCGTTTCTGCGGGGTCCGCACCTTTCAGCGCCTGCCGCATTCCGCCGATTGTTCCGGCAACGATTTCGCCGTGCTCGGCGTGCCTTTCGACACGGCCACCTCATATCGGCCAGGATGCCGGTTCGGCCCGGCTGCCATCCGGGATGCCTCCAGCATCCTGAAGTCCTACCACAGCGTTCTTGACGTGGATATTTTCGAGCACTGCCAAGGCGTCGACGCGGGCGATGTGGATATCATCCCCGGCTATCTCGACGAGTCCTTCGAGCGCATCGAAGCCGCCGTCGCGGGCGTGCTCGACGCCGGGGCCGTCCCGGTGATCATGGGCGGCGACCACTCCATCACCCTGCCCGAACTGCGCGCCGTGGCGAAGCGCCACGGCCCCGTGGCCCTGCTCCACTTCGACGCCCATTCCGACACCGGCGACGACTTTTTCGGCAAACCCTACAACCACGGCACAACCTTCCACTGGGCCATCGAGGAAGGGCTGATCCTCCCCGAACAAAGCACGCAGGCGGGCATCCGCGGCCCGCTCTATTCCCGGTCCAGCCTCGACTACGCCAAGGGCAAGGGGATGCGCGTCATCAGCGGGTGGGAACTGCACGACATCGGTGTGGATGAGACGATCCGCATCATGCGCGAGCGGATCCGCCCCGGAACCCCGGTTTTCGTCACCTTCGACATCGATTTCCTCGACGCCGCCTATGCGCCGGGGACCGGGACGCCGGAAATCGGCGGCTTCACCACCCATGAGGCCCTCAAGCTGATCCTCGGCGTGTGCCCCGGACAGCGCCTTGTCGGAATGGATCTGGTGGAAGTCCTTCCGGATACCGACTCCGCGGGCATCACCTCGTTCGCCGCGGCGGGGATCATGCACGCGTTTCTGGCCTGCCTCGCCGCCAACAAGAAGCATAACCCCTCATAAGGAGCCCACTATGCGCCTGAACAAGTTCCTCTCCGGCCTTGCCGCCGTTTTGTTGGCCTTCTCCCTGTGCAACGCCGCTTCCGCCGCCCCGCTCACCAAGATCCGCACGGCGTGGATGGATTCCTATGAAACGTTCGCCATGTGGTACGCCAAGGAAAAAGGATGGGACAAAGAGGCCGGTCTGGATATCGACATCCTGTTCTTCGATTCGGGCATGGCCATCCTCAACGCCCTACCCGCAGGCGAATGGCAGTATTCCTGCCTCGGCGGGGTCCCGGCCATGATGGGGAACCTGCGCTACGGCACCAGCGTCATCGGCGTCGGCACCGACGAGTCCGCCTGCGTCGCCGTGCTCGCCCGGCCCGACAATCCCGTCTTCAAGACCAAGGGCCTCAATCCCAAGCATCCCGGCGTATTCGGGAGCCCAGAGGACGTGCGGGGCAAGACCATCCTCTGCACCACGGTTTCCTCCGCCCACTTCGCGCTCACCGCGTGGCTTGATGCCGTCGGCGTAAAGCCCACTGAAGTGACCATCAAGAACATGGATCAGCCGCAAGCCCTTGCGGCCTTTGAAAACGGCATCGGCGACTTCGTGGCGCTGTGGGCCCCGCACATGTACGCCGGAACCGACAAGGGCTGGAAGGTCGCCGGAAGCGCCGCCCTGTGCGGCAAGGGCACCCCGCTCGTCCTTGTGGCCGACACCAAGTACGCCGACGCCCACCCTGAAATCACCGCAAAGTTCCTCTCCGTCTACCTGCGCGGCGTCGAACACCTGCGGACCACCAGCGTCGACGACCTGATCCCCGAATACCAGCGCTTCTTCTTCGACTGGGCCGGAAAGACCTATTCCAAGGAACTCGCCCGGCTGGATCTGGAATCCCACCCCGCATGGGACATCAAGGGACAGCTCACCCTCTTCGATACCTCCAAGGGCATGAGCACAGTCCAGCAGTGGCAAGCCGACACAGCCCAGTTCTTCGCCTCCATCGGCAGCATCACCCCGGATGAACTCAAGAAGGTCGAAAACGCCTCCTACGTCACCGACAAGTTCCTCAAGCTCGTCAAGTAACCGTTCCCTGCCGGAAAATGCCCCTACCCCGCCCTCTCCCGTATCCCCGCGGGAGAGGGGTTTTCTTTCTCGCAAAGCCTGTTTTCCCCACAGTTCCGGCTCATTCCAGAGGCCCACACAGGGACTCCGCCCGCTCCCCGCCCCACCGGGCAGAAGTGTGTGTTTTTCAATCACAAAACATGCTGATATTATTTGGTTCTTTTTGTATGATAAACGCTTCGTAACCATCTTGACATCACTCGGGAAATTGCCTAGCCCGAAAAAATGAAAGCTCGCCACTCCTCCATCTGCGCCGTTGCCCTTCTCGTTGCTGCCATCGCGCTTTCCGGGTGCTCCTCCAAAAAGCTGCAACCCGCCTTTGAGCCGGTGTACGACGATCCGTACTCTTTTGAGGCGTATCTGGAAAACCGGAAGAAAGCCGATCGTTCTTCCATGTCCCAAGAGGAGCGCTTCGCTTACGACAACCGTACGGCGAGCCTGTCCACGATGCGGGAGTCGGGAATCCCTTTGCCGAACCTGCATCTTATCGAGCAAGCCAAAACAGCCCTCGGCACGCCCTACGTGCCCGGCGGTACCGATACGCAAGGCTTCGACTGTTCAGGGTTCGTGCAGTGGGCCTACCGGAATGTCGGCGTCACCTTGCCGCGCACGGCGCGCGAGCAATCCGTCATGGGCCGCCCCATCAAGTCCGGCTCCATGATGGCGGGCGACATCGTCGCCTTCAACCATCCCCGGCGCGGCTACCATACGGGCATCTATCTCGGCGGCGGCTCGTTCATCCACAGCCCCGGACGCGGCAAAAGCGTATCCATCGCCGCCCTGTCCGATCCCTATTTCAGCTCCACCTTCATCGGTGCCCGCAGAGTCCAGTCCAAGGAATCCGACGCCGAAGCCATCAAAAAGCTCATGGCACTGGACTCCCGCAAACCCACCCGCACCCACAAGGCCGCCCTTGCTTCGAGTCAAAAGCGCTCCGCTACACGAAAACAAACGTCCGCAGCGGTAGCCGAACACCGGACACAGGCCGATACCCGCCGCAAGGCGTCAGCCCCGCCCGCAAAACAGGAACCCGCGCAGAACAAAAAAAACGGCGGGCCAGCCGTTGCCGCCCGGAAACAGACGACGCCTTCACAAGCGACAGCCAAAGCCGCATCGAAAACCATCCCCCCGAAAAAGGAAGCCCCCGGGAAACAGGCAGCCCAAGCCCCAAATACCAAAAAGGGTGCCGTACCCGCAAAAAACACCCCGGTTTCGGAACCGGCCAAGGCCAAAGCCGCACCCGCCAAGGCGGGGAAGGAGGGCAAGGCGGCACAGCCCGTCGCCGGGAAAAAAGCAGTTCCGGCCAAGGCTGACGGCAAGACGACCGCGACAGCCAAAGCGCCCGTGAAGACAAAAGCGGAACAGCCCAAAGCCGCGACGCAAACGGCCAAAACGACCGCAACGGCCCCTGCCAAGGCGGCACAAACGCAGAAGCCGGCGCAGAATTCCAAGGCATCCGCAAAAGCGCCGACAAATTCCGCCCCGGTGAAGGCAAGGGCCACACAAGCGAAACCTGAAAAAGCCGCACCGAAACAGCCCGCCAAAACGGCCCAACAGAAAAGCGGCAAATAGGGGCTTTCCCGAGCCGGAGTGGGCGGCCCCCTCTGGCCTGCCCGCCTCAAATCGGCGACCTTTCCTGCCGCGCGAGTTCCCTTTCAGAAAAACCGTCCTTTCCTGAAAACAAAAAAGGCTCCCCGCCGTCAGTCCGGCAGGGAGCCTTTTTTGGGGGAATGTCGTCCCGAGTTGCTATCCTTCAACGGGGTTCACGGAGCCGACAAAGGGGTGAGGGCCAGAGAACGTGGGCGAACACGGGATCTGGCAAATATGGCTGTTCAGGACGCTGCCGTCCCAATGGTGTAGCAGATAGCCGGGGGTTTCCATGCGGAAGGTGTCTCCGCCCTCGGGGGAAAGATCGAGATCGATCTGCATGGACACGGCGGGGGAGGTCAACGCGATGCAGCCCGCCCACTGGGTCACGATGGGGCGGTGCATATGCCCGCAGCACAGGCGCACCCACGGCGAACGGCTCAGGATATCGGCAAGGCGGCCCACATTCTCGAAGGGCTCGTCCATCGCGCCCATGCCGGTCACGAACGGGGGATGGTGCATGAACAGCAGGGTCGGGACGCCGGGCCGGGCCGCGAGCGTCCGCTCCAGCCAGCCCGCTACGGCTTCAGGGCAGTGCCCGGAATGCGAACCCGGCTGCATGGTATCCAGCATGACCAGACGCACCGGGCCATCCTCCACGGCATAGCACAGGTACGGAGCCACGGAAGCATCGGCGGGGCACCAGTTCCCGAGCAATTCGCGCATCCGGTCGCGGCGGTCATGGTTGCCGGGCACGGCGTACACCGGCAGGGAAAGCGGTGCGAGCGCCTCATGCAGCAGGCTGTAGGCGTGCGCGTCCCCGCTGTCGGCCAAGTCGCCCGTGATGACCAAGGCATCGGGCTTTTGAACAAGCGTCTTGAGATGCTCCGCAACGACCCGCAGGCATTCAAGGGTATCCACCACCCTGAACGAAAGGCCACCGTCGCCGCGCAAATGAAAATCGGAAAGATGCAGGATACGCATTTCGCTTACCTTCAATCGGTTGTGCGGAAACGCAACGGCCTCCGCGCATCATCTAAAACCCCATGAACCTCGCCGAACCGGATGTGCTCCGTTTTTCCGGCGGACTCCCTCCACACGCAACGCTCTCCGTTCCCTATGCGCACGTTCTCCAGCCTTTCAAGCCAAGGCTCTCCAACAGGAACGAACCGTCGTCACGCGCCTCCATCCTGTAACAATCTTTGGAAGGGAGGAATGGATGGTCTGGAGAAGGAAGATGCCTTTCCTCAGAAAAGCCCTTCCTTCTCCAATTCCCAATCCCGCTACAGCATCTTACACATGCTCAACTTCGCCGTCGACGCTTCTGCGGACCGCTGCGTTGTGCTTGCGCTGAATGATGAAGGCGGACGCCGCGCTCGTGAGGCCCGCAAGAAGCGTGAACAGACAAACGTAGAGGGGATCGCCGTCATTCCACTTCATGAACAGGGTACACAGGCCGGGCACGATGCCCGCGACGAGGAAACCGGGGAACTGGTATACGATGGAGATGCCGGTGTAGCGTACGTCCGGCGGGAACAGGTCGGAGAACAGCGCAGCCTCGGGACCGAACACGCCCGCGTAGAATACGCTCAGCGGGATGACAATCGCAAGCCCGATGAGGAACAGGTTGCCGCCGCTCCCTTCCATCAGCCAGAAGGAGGGAAAGATGGACAGCCCGCAGAGCAGACTTGCCAAACCGTACACTTTGCCGCGCCCGAAACGGTCGGCCAGACGCCCGGCGAACAGGATGAACGGGCACATGACCAGAGCGGCAATCATCACCACGGTGAGCGCTTCCGTGCGGGGCACATCCACATACTGCACGAGATAGGTGATCACGAACACCGCAAGGACGTTGAAGAACACGCCGTCGATCCAGCGCGCCCACGCCGAGCGCGATATTGCCGGGATGCTCCTTACAGACGCGTACGATGGGCAGGCTCTTGTGTTCGGTCTTGCCGCGTTCCTGCGCCTTGCGGAAGTCGGGGGTTTCAAGGATATGCATACGGATATAGAGGGCCACGCCCACCAGAACCACGCTGAGCAGAAACGCGCAGCGCCAGCCCCATGCCATGAACTGCTCATTCGTGAGCCCCCACGACAGGAGCGCCACCACGCCGGAGGAGAGGCACAAGCCCGTGGCAAGGCCCATTTGCGGAATACTGGCGTAGAAGGCGCGTTCGCGCTTGCTCGCGTATTCATAAGTCATGAGCACCGCGCCGCCCCATTCGCCGCCGAGCCCGAGGCCCTGGCAGAGGCGCAGGGTCTGGAGGATGATCGGCGCGGCAATGCCGATCTGGGCGTAGGTCGGGACAAGGCCGATGCCGATGGTCGCCAGCCCCATGATGAGCATGGTCAGCACCAACATGCTCTTACGTCCGAGCTTGTCGCCGAAGTGCCCGAAAACGAACCCGCCGAGGGGACGGGCCAGATAGCCGATGGCAAAGGTGCTGTAGGCCAGAATGGTGCCTATGAACGGGTCGGTGGTGGGGAAGAACAGCTTGTTGAAGACGATGCCCGCCACAACCCCGTACAGAAAGAAGTCGTACCATTCGATGGTGGCTCCGAGCAGACTGGCAAGGACAACCTTGCGGATCTCCTGCTTGCTGGGTGCGCTCATGCGATGCTCCTTGGGACGGCCTTCCGCCGCCCGGGTTGCCCGTCCGCCCGTTCCGTGGCGCCGGGTGAGGGATTCGCGGGGCGAGGCCATCTGGTGGGATCCGCCGTCCGCTTATTAAAAATTTAATAAAAACTCCGCCTCATTTTTAAATGCCAAAGAGGGCTCCGTTCTGCCCGCACTGGCATAAGACCGCTGAAACCATGCCATCTAATCCGAAATATGGCAATATATCGTCCGTGTCTTTTTGCTGAAAAAATGAATTTTTCAAAAATATACTTTTTAAACCTCTTTTTTTCACATAGTATAATTAAAATTTTAATAAATCTAAGCCCGGTTTGACACCCGAAAGTTCTTGTGCCTATATGTTCCCCATAACAACGAAAAAGAGGATGTCGTGAGCCCCAGAACCAGAGTCACCTTGACTGATATAAGCAGGCAGTCCGGGTATTCCCCCGCCACGGTCTCAATGATCCTCAGCGGGCGGACAGACGTTTCCTTTTCCGCGGATACCGTCCGCAAAGTGCGGGAAACCGCCGAGGCCCTCGGTTACGCCCCCACCGCCAAAAAGCGGCCCTCCCTCTTTGATCGCAAGACAGTCCTCATCGTCTGCCCGAACGTCCTCAATCCTTATTATTCCACCATCGTACAGGCCATCCAGCAAGCCGCCGCCGACAAAGACTGCGACACCCTCGTCTACACGACTTACCGCGACGCCGAAAACGAAATCCGCATCCTGAACGCCGTGGCCGGTTCGGATCTGGCGGGCGTGGTGTTCACCATGATGCCGCAGTCCACCGAACTGGTGGAACGCGTGAACAGGCTTGTACCGGTCGTGGTCATCGGGGACCGCAACACCAGCCTCAACGTGGACACCGTGGAGATGAACAACTACAGCGCCGGGGCCATCATCGCACACTATATGATCGGCCTCGGGCACAAGCACATAGCCTATATCTCCACCACGCTGAACGAGGCCAATTCCGCCCGCGTCCGCCGTCTGGAAGGCGTGCGCGACACCTACCGCGACGAATGCCCCGAAGGCTCCGTAATCGTGCGTTCCCGCGAGGTGACCCCAAAAGAGGAACGGGACAACATTTCCATCGAGCACGCGGTCGGCTTCGAGCTGACCCGCAAATGCCTCGGCGAGCGGCGCATCACGGCCTTCGTGGCGGTCAACGACATGGTGGCCTACGGCGTGCTCGACGCCATCCGTGCCGAAGGGCGCCGGGTTCCGGAGGACTACAGCGTGTGCGGGTTCGACAACATCTTTCCCTCGCAATTCCTCCCCGTGGGCCTGACCACTGTCGAGCACTACATTGCGGACAAGGGACGCAACGCTTTCGAAATCCTCCACTCGAAGATGTCCGGCGAGTCATCCGACCGCAACATCACCCGCGTCGAATTCAAGCATCATTTGATTGTCCGGGATTCTACAGCCGCCCCGCGTGGAGAGGAAAAAACGGGGTAAGGAACTGACGAATGGGAGGCCGGGACTCTGTGCGGCCCTCCGTATCCTTCCGACCTTTTTCAGATGGCGCATGGCTGCGGCCTGGCCCGGAAAGCTCCGAAAACCGGGACTCTCTTGCAGATTATACATGGAATATCGGGTAGTTTTGTATAACAGGATAATGTGCGGACAACTGCGTGTTGAGGATGTTTTTCGCGGCATACCGTTTTTATCAATATAAATGTGGCATACCTCTCATTGGATGTGTTTTTTAATATTACGCCGCTAATAACGCTGGACTGCACCATACCTGCCGCATTATATTGCCTCTCATCCTTACTGCTGCATTTTTGAGGTGCAAAAAAGATGAGATGGATGGAAACCTCGCCAGCCCTTCCCAAAGGGGGGAGCCGTGCGTATCCTAGCAGGCGGCATCAGTTCTTCCTCAAATGATAAGAGAAAAGCTTGGACTCGGCAGAGCGTGCTTCTCGGCATTTCTGTAACCCTGTGCGAATACGGTAGGCACTATGCAGCTCAAAACGAAACTCCTCGTGTATATCACAGTGCCTATTGCTCTTGCCGTCTGCATTTCATCTTATATGACATACAGAACACATTCCGCAGCCATGCGGCATATCATTGAGAAAGATATAAAAGCGACATCGTTCTTTGTCGCGGAAAATATCAATCTGACCATATCGGATATAAAAAACAGTTTCCGTGTTGCCGCAAAATCGGAAATCATCAAGGAATCACTGGAAAACACGGGACAACGGGACCATGAACGCGTTGTCGCCTTCTTCGAGGCCATCAAGCACGTCATGCCGACAATCACGGACGTCTTCCTCCTTGATGAAACCGGCAATATCCGGGCGAGCCTCAATTCGTATGATTACGGCAACAACTATGGGGATCGCACATACTTCCGACAGGCAATCGCCGGAGAAACGGCGATCGTCGGCCCTTTGGTCTCACGCGTCACTCAAAAAGAATGTGTCTATATCGCTGTCCCTGTGGGCAACGAGCGGAATAAAGGCGTTCTGGTTGCCTCCGTGGAACTGGATAGCATATCCGTTCTCTGCTTTAACCATGATATCACTTCGTCCCGGATAGATATTTTCCTTCTCGACAATACGGCCCATATCCTCATGGCCAAAGAGAGCACAAAAGACGGCAAACACCCGGACAGCATAAAGCTGGATGACCACACCTTAAGCGACGGGACTCCACAAGGGTATGTCACGTATGCCTTCAACGGCAAAACCTATACGGGCTTTTACAAAAAAATCAAAAACCTGAACTGGTATGTCCTGATCGCGATGGATGACACGCAAATCAATAAGACGGTGTTATCATCCACGAAGAACAGTTTTCTGCTGACCCTTCTGGCAATCCTGATTGGCCTGCTCATCGGATCCATTCTTATTTATAATGTAGTGAAGGCCCTGTACAAGATTATCGAGTATGCCCGCAGGATTTCCAACGGACAGTTGGAGGCGGCTCTGGACGTCTATGGCCAAGGCGAGCTTGGCGTCTTGGCCAATACGTTGCGGTCAATGGCCAGAATAGTGAAGCAGGATCAAGACAGGTTGAATCGCCTTGTTGAAGAGCGCACGGATCAGTTGAGGCTTTCTCAGGAGAGGCTGCTTAAAGAAAGCGCTCTGTTGAAGACTATCTTAAATACCGTTCCAGATCTGATCTTCTATAAAGATATGAACGGAATATACAAGGGATGCAACAAAGCGTTCGGCGCTTTCATAGGCAAGAGCGAACAAGAGATTATAGGCAAAGACGATGTGGAGCTTTTTCAGCTTTCAGGAAATGCCGCTCAGAAATTTATTGAGGACGACCTTCAGGTCATGAGGGGAAAACTCGATACCTTGATCCGCGAGGAAGAGGTGCTGTATCCCGATGGGAAAAGGATATACCTAGAAACCATCAAGACACTGTACTACTCGGAAGATAATGCGCCTTTCGGCATGGTTGGCATTTCCCGCAACATCCAGCTGCGAAAGGAAACGGAAAAGGCCTATGCCGAAGCCATCCAACGGGCGCACGAAGCCAGCAAGGCCAAAAGCGAATTTGTGGCCAGAATCAGCCATGAAATACGGACGCCCCTCAATGCCATCATCGGCATGAATTATTTGCTGAAACAAAGCTGTACAGACCCTGTGCAGGAGAGCTACCTGCGCAAGATGGAACTTTCTGCCAAAAATCTCTTATCCATCATCAATGATGTGTTGGATTTCTCAAAGATAGAGTCCGGGAAGCTCGAGATAGAGAAGAATACATTGTCAATAGAGAAGCTGGTGCGCGATGTCGTCAGCATCAATGAGCCCAAAGCCAAAGCGGCGAACGAATCTTTCGAAACCCATATTGATCCGGGCATTCCCGACGTACTGATCGGCGATACGTTGCGCATCAGCCAAATCATGCTGAATCTCGTTTCCAATGCCGTCAAATTTTCGCATCACGGAACCATCAAAATCGAAGTCCTCTGCGAACGTGTGCACGGTGAAAACGTCACGCTGCTCTTTTCCGTCCGCGATCAAGGTATCGGCATGAGCCAACAGCAATTGGACAAACTCTTTATCCCCTTTACCCAGGCGGACGGCTCGACGACAAGGAAATACGGCGGCACGGGGCTTGGCCTCTCCATCTGCAAGATGCTGGTGGAGCTCATGCATGGGGAAATATGGGCTGTGACCGAGGAAGGCGTGGGCTCAACCTTTTTCTTCAGGCTCCAACTTGAAAAGAAGGACGCAGCGACCCCGGCGGCGCAGCATCCCGAAACGAAACAGAGCGCCCCCGTTGAAGCCCTTCCCGCTTCCAGCTTGAAGGGAAAAACCGTCCTCCTAGCGGAAGACAATGAAATCAATCAGGAAATAGCTATTGCCATTCTCAATTCCTTTGGGCTTGAGGTGGAGCTGGCCGAGAACGGGCTGGAAGCCGTACAGAAAATTCAAACAAACCAATACGCTTTAGTCCTTATGGATATCCAGATGCCGATCATGGATGGCTATCAGGCGACGCGGTTGCTCCGGAAAGATGACCGCTTCAACGCCCTTCCTATCATCGCCATGACCGCCAACGCCATGAACACGGACCGAGCCGAGAGCCTAAAGGCGGGCATGAACGAACACATCGGCAAGCCCTTTGACCCGGAAGCATTGAAACGATTGCTTGGGAAATGGTGCCGCTGATTCATACAGCCGCTCTTTGCTGACAGCGGGTACCTTGAGAAAAACTTTCTGCCCGGGCGGGTCCAGATTGCCGAAACAGGGGAACAATCCCCTAGGGACAGGAACGTTTGAAGTGGTATAACCGCATTGAGGGAAGCGACTTTTTTCTCAAGAAAAGCTTCCCCAAGCCTGCCGGCTCAGCCTCGCGCCCCTCTCTCCGTTTCAAAGCCTTTTATGCAGGGCTCCCTGAAACGGGTTCCCTTCAAAAAAGCTCTCTTTACGCATAAAAACCGTAGCCTGTTAAGGTGCCTTTACGCCTGTCGAGGCAAAAAGACATCCGGCAGGGGAATTTCTGTGTAGAACACCGTTTCAATGGACGGTGTTTTTACTTTTTATTGCAATCTATTGGCAAAAAAAGCCGACCGGAGGAACAGCTTGCCCGGAGGATCACGGCGGAAAAGGATTGACGGCGGAAAAAGTTCATGGTGTAATTTAGTCATTGATTAATTTTCATCAACATGCATTTTCAAACAGACTACGGAACATCTCAGGAGACCTGCCATGCATCTCAGCCACCTCGTTGAAACGATTGATACGCATACCGCGGGCAATCCCACCCGCAACCTCATCGCTGGGGTTCCCCGCATCGAGGGGAAAACCATGCAGGACAAGATGGCCTATGCCGAGGAGCATCTGGACTGGCTGCGCACCGCCGTCATGATGGAACCCCGCGGGCACAGCAACATGTCCGGCACAATCTGGGTGGAACCGTGCCATCCCGAGGCCGACATGGGCATCCTGTTCATCGACGCGGGCGGGCACATGCCCATGTGCGGGCACAGCACCATCGGCTGCGTCACCGCCATGTTGGAAAGCGGCCGGGTGCCCATTACCGGGGAAGTGACCGAAGTGAACATCGATACCCCAGCCGGACTCGTGCGCACCCGGGCCACCGTGGAAAACGGCAGCGTGACCAGCGTCGCGTTCCGCAACGTGCCCTCCTTCCTGTTCTGCTCGGGGACGGTTGAGGTTCCCGGTATAGGGGCTGTCCCCTTTGATGTGGCTTACGGCGGCAACACGTATGCCATTGCCGACGCCGCGTATTTTCCCGGCCTTGAACTCCGTTCCGGCCACCGTTCCGCCATCGAAAAGACCGCGCAGGCATTCGGCGATGCTGTGCGCGCGGCGGTGAAGTTCCAGCATCCCCTCCAGCCGTTCATCAATGTCATCACGCACGTCATGTTCTATACGAAGCCGGATGATCCCACAGCCACTTACCGCAATACCGTCGTTTTTCTGCCTGACTCCCTCGACCGTTCACCCTGCGGGACGGGCACGTCCGCCCGTGTGGCCTCGCTGTTCGCCAAGGGCGAGCTCGGCCTGAACGAAGCTTTTGTCCATGAAAGCGTCATCGGCACCCAGTTCCGGGCGCGTATCGTCGAGCCCGCAATGGTCGGGCCGTACAAGGGAGGCATCCCTGAAGTATCCGGTTCGGCTTACGTGACCGGCCTGCTCAAACTGGTCATCGATCCCGCCGATCCTCTGCGGCATGGCTTCCGGCTGGCGTAACGGATTGGCATGGTTGAAATTGGGGAGGCTACGCAAAGGGAGTTCGTTCCGCTGCGAGATTAAAGAAACGTAACTCATCGTCAAAATAAATTTATCCCGTGTTTCCCACTGCCAGACAAGCGTTTTCTTTCGGCGGCTTGCCGCCGAAAGAAAACGCGCAGCCGGGTCAAGGGGCGGCTCGCCCCTTGCGGAGTGCAGAGGCAGCGCCTCTGCCGGGGGTCCTAGGGGCGGAGCCCCTGGGCAGAAGATGGCAGGAACACGAGGCTTGCAGAAAAACAGGGCAGTCCGACGCCATGCGCGCGGACCGCCCTGTTCTCGTTGCGGCGGCTGGAAATCAGCTTTCCGGTGCCATCAGCGAATCGAGCATGACGGCAGGCGCATCCAGCAGGCCATCCAGCTCATCACGCAACTTGTCGATCTTTTGCAGCAGTTTGAGGGCTTGGCGATGCACGGCGTGTACGGAGGCAAGCATCTCCTCGTTCGGAATCGGAATCGGCAATGCCGCGATATCCGCAACCCGAATCTGCGGGATGCTCGTTCCTGAAATGTTTGAGCGCAGATAGTTCAAGGCCCGCGGAGAACGCAAATAGTGGAATAGCCAGATCGGATCGATACATTCCGTACGGATCAGATAAAACGTCTGGCTCGGCAGCCAGTTATCGCCGCACTGGGTCACGATGCCCACCTTGCCGAGGGATTGCAGCGAGCCCTTGCAGGTGAGCAGGAGATCACCCTCCCGAAGCCGGGCGATCCGGCGCGAACGCGGCAGGGGCGCGGCATCCGGCACGAGGCGGCTGGCGTCGGTAACGAATCCGCTTTCATCAATATCGGCAAGGGTGACTTCTCTATAGATGTTGGAAAGTTCTCCGTCCCCGGCCTTGGCGAGCATCTGCCCCCGTACCAGCGCCGCACACCCGCCGAGGGATTCCTCCCGTAAGGACGGGGCCGAGGTCTGCACCAGCGGGCTCGACTTGAGGCGCAGATCGCAGCCACGCAGGATCAGAGTCTCATAATCCACGTTTTCCGCCGGGGGCTTGGGCGTCCAGCGCGGCAGCCGCCCGATGGGGCGGTCGCACGCCTGCGCAAGGATGGGATCGAGGTAGCTGATCTCCAGCCCCTGACGGCTCGGCACGCACCAATCTTTGGCATTGACCAACCGTACCGTGCGGCCCGGCTCGGAAGGGCCGAGCTGAAGCAAGGCGGGAAGGGTACGCGGGATGATCCCGCCGGGAAGCTGTGTGACGGAGTATAGCGAGCCGTTTTCGATGAGCCGCTGCTTGAGGTGCAACGTGCGGGGGCTGGCGCTGCTGAGGAACGACCAGTTCGTCATGACCACCGCCCCCTGATAGGATTGGTGATCGAGCTGGCGTAGGAACGTGCCAAGTTCGGCGTTCCGGGAATCGGAATCATGGATGGCGATGTGACCCGCGTTTGCCGGGTACGGGCTGGAAGGGCCGAGGCCTTTGACCTGCCCCCCCGCGATGGCTGCGATGTGCGGGACAAGCGCGCTTTCCCCAGTAAAACAGACTTCCCGCCCCTTGGAGGCGAACCAGACGGCGAACTGGAGCGTACGCGAGCCGTGGCAGACCACCGGCGCGTCTTCGTCGCCCGGAAGCATGTGGCTCATCAGGTCCGCAAGCTCAATGGGCAGGAGCTGCCTCCATCCGGTCAGGCGGTCCATTTCGCTGAGCGCCGCGATGAGCATCAGCACGGGCGACGCACCATTAAGAGACGGCGAAACAATGTTCTTACGGATATGATCGCACTGGTTTTTCCCCGCGATGGGCAGGCCGCTGAAACAGCCGAGCAGAATATCCCTCAGATCGATGGGTGAAAGCTGGCGATGGGCGGCATACAGCTGAGCCGCGAAATCCATGCCTTTTTTGAGCGTGACGTTATCGAAAAGCATACTGAGCCTTTGTAAGACAGTTGGGAAAACCGAGGAAAGAAAAAGACTGGACCTCGAACACGCTTCTACGCGTTTTCTGTTGTATAGCCAGTCTCAATGGAAAGAGCAAGTTTATATCTTGAAAATTATTTTGTTAAAATATCATATGTTATCATATTTAGGTTTCGTAAAATAAAATTATCTGTTGACTATTTTTTGCTTATGACTGAAAAAGAACTCATGCTTCTTCGGACACACGGATTCAGGAACGCCAACCGAAACGCCGGAGCACCGCATGAGCTTTCCGCTTTCCATCGTCATTTGGGATTATGACCCCGAACGCATTGCGGAAATCGACCGCAACCTTCACCTGGCCCTGCGTGAGCTGAACCTCCGGGGCACGGTGTCCAGCCTGTCCGAACCGCCGCTCATGTCCCGCGAAGGGCTGGTCGGCCGGGAACCCGTCCTTGAAATCGGAGATGCCTATTGGTCCTTACGGCCGGGAGAAACTATCTCCAAAGAAGCCTGCCTCAAGCTGCTTTCACGAATCGTCCAAGAAAAGGGCTGAAGCCCTAACCGTATAGGAGGTCCTGTGAAAATGCTTCTTTCTGGTAGAACCGCGCTTGGCCTGCTCTTTTTGGGCATCGGCGCCCTGCTCCTCCGCGAGACGTACGCGGTCGACGTCGGCGCATTCGCCGTCCCCGGCGAAATGGGTACGATGACCTACCCCCGCATCCTGCTGTTCGGCTGGATCGGCCTGTCGATCCTGTATCTGCTCAACCCCGGAAAGCCGTTCAACGCCCACGATCTGCGGGCCAGCCTGCCGGGCGTTTCCAAAGTCGTCGCGTCCATCGCCGTCTATATCATCCTGTTCGCTACGGTGGGGCTTCCCCTCGGGACGTTCCTCTTCCTGCTCCTCTTCTTCTCTCTGATGCGCTACCGGGACATCCGGCGCATGCTCCCCTTCGCCCTGCTCGGAGCGGGGCTGACGTGGCTGGTGTTCGAGAAGATTCTGGGCGTCGTCGTCCCGCAGCCCTTCTGGCTCGGCCTGTTCTAACCCTCGGGAGAACCGTATGTTTTCCGATATCATGCACGGCATCATGATCACGATGAGCCCCGACTGCCTGTTGGCCTTGTGCATCGGCGCGATGTTCGGAACCGTCGTCGGGGCGCTTCCCGGCCTTGGGACGGCCGTGGCCATCACCATCTGTATCCCCTTCACCCTACAAATGGGCAACGCTTCGGCCATCGCCCTGCTGCTCGGCGTCTACGCCACTTCGATTTACGGAGGGTCCATCTCCGCCGTGCTGCTCAATACGCCTGGCACGCCGCAATCAGCCTGTACCGGATTCGAAGGTTACGCCATGGCCAAGGCGGGCAAAGCGGAAAAGGCCCTCGGCTGGGTCACCATGTCCTCCGTCCTCGGCGGCCTGTTCTCCTGCGTTGCGCTGGTCATCGCCGCCCCCCAGCTTGCGGATCTGTCCGTGAAGTACGGCGGCCCGCTGGAAATCTGCGGCCTCATCTGCCTCGGCCTCGCCTGCATCACCAGCCTGTCCGAAGACAACCAAATCAAAGGCCTGCTCATGGGCGTCGCCGGGCTGTTCCTCGCCACCATCGGCGTGGACCCCCTGAGCGGCGAAATGCGCTTCACCTTCGGCTCGCCCCAGCTCGTCAGCGGCATCGACCTCATGCCCATCGTGGTCGGCGTGTTCCCGTTGGCGGAACTGTTCTACCGGGCCTATGAGGTCCACGCCAACGTGGAGCCCACGGCCATCGACTGCAAGCGCATCAGCTTCCCCACATGGCAGGAGTGGAAGGGGCGCGGCCTCATCCTCCTGCGCTCATCGCTCATCGGCGTGGGCCTCGGCATCCTCCCCGGCACCGGCGCGACGGCGGCCACCTTCGTCAGCTACTCTTCCGCCAAACGCCTTTCCAAGAATGGGGAAAACTTCGGGAAGGGCGAACCCGACGGCCTCGTCGCCGCCGAATCCTCCAACAACGCGGTCGCGGGCGGCGCGATGGTCCCCACGCTGGCCCTCGGCATCCCCGGCGAGCCCGTCATGGCGCTCATGCTCGCCACCCTGACCCTGCACGGGATCACCCCCGGCGTACGGCTCATGGCGGACAATCCCGACATCGTCTATTCGACCTTCCTGTCCCTGATTCTCGCCAACCTTTTGATCATCCCCACCGCCATCATCACCGTGCGCGGCTTCGGGAAGCTCATCAAGTTCCCCACAGCAATCCTGCTCAGCATCATCGTCATCTGCTCCCTGCTCGGCGTGTACCTGCCCCGCAGCAACATGTTCGACGTGTGGATGGCCCTGCTCATCGGCGTGATCGCCTTCCTGATGCGCTTTGCGGATTTCCCCGTGGCCCCGTTCCTCATCGGCTACGTGCTCAGCGCGCAGCTTGAGTACCGTCTCGGCCAGGCCGTCATCTACAAAGGAGACATGCCGCTGACCGAATACCTCTTCAGCGCGCCCGTCGCCCTCGTCCTGTTCGCGGTTTCCGCCTGCCTGCTGCTCGCCCCGATGCTGCGCCCGCTTTGGGCCAGCCGGAGAAAGTAAAAACCTCTATCCCCAGGAGTGTCCCATGTTCAGAAAGCTGCTGCTCGCCCTCGCCGCCGTATGCCTCATGACCGGCTCCGCCGTGGCCGCCGATGCGTTCCCGAACCGCCCGATCACCATCGTCGTGCCCTTCGCGGCCGGAGGCGAAACCGACCTCGTGGCCCGTATGCTTGCGGATGGCATGAGCAAGGAACTCAAGCAGGTCATGGTCGTGCAGAACATCGTAGGCGCATCCGGCGTCGCCGGGATAAGCGCCGTCACCGGGGCCAAGCCCGACGGCTATACCCTCGGCGTAACCCCGAGCGCGCCGCTGGCCATGCACCCCCACATGCGCAAAGTTCCGTATACGCTGGATTCGTTCGACTTCGTGGGCCGTATCCTCAAGGCTCCGTACATCGTCATGGTCGCCAAGACCGCGCCCTGGAACACGCTTGACGACATGCTCAGGGATATGAAGACCAACCCCAACACGTTCTTCTTCGCATCATCCGGCGTGGGCAGCGTACCCTACTTCGCCATGATGGACCTCTTCAAGAAGGCCGGGGCGCAGGTCCGCCACGTCCCCTTCTCCGGCGACGCCGACGCCTTCCAGGCCATCGCGGGGAACCGCGTGCAGGTCTACACCTCCACCGCCGGATCGCTGGATCAGTATGACGTCAAGGGGTTGGCCCTCATGGATGCCACCCGTGATCCGCTGCTGCCCAACCTGCCCACGGTGATGGAATCCGGCGTCGAAGCCTATTACAGCCAGTGGATGCCCCTTCTCGCCCCCAAGGGCCTGCCCGCCGACGTCAAGGCCACGCTTTCCGACGCCATGCGCAAGGCCATGCAGTCTCCCGAGTTCGTGGAGCGCCTCCACAAGCTGAACCTCGTTCCCGGCTATCTGGACAGCAAGGACTGCCGCGCATTCGTGGAGGAGGAATCCGTCCGCAACGCCGAAGTCATCAAGGGGCTGATGGCGAAGTGATCGCCCGCCCCCTTACTTTCAACCCGAAAAAACAAAAGGTGTTATCATGCGCGAAAAGAAGAATGTCATCGTCGTGATGTTGGATACGCTCCAGTTCAACTATCTGGGCTGCTACGGCAATACGCGGGTCAAGACCCCGAACATCGACCGCTTCGCCACCGAAGGCGTGGTCTTCGAAAACGCCTATACGGAAGGCCTGCCCACCGTGCCCTGCCGCCGGGCCATGCTCACCGGGCGCTACACCCTGCCGGTGAAGGGCTGGTCGCAGCTCGACGTCAGCGACACCACCATTGCGGATCTGTGCTGGGGGCAGCCCATCGACAGCTACCTGATCCACGACTCCGGGCCGTTCCGACTGCCCAAGTTCGGGTACTCGCGGGGCTTCGACAAGGTGTTCTTCCTGCACGGGCATGAGACCGATCACCAGTATTACGCACAGGACGAACTCGGCGGCGGCCTCAAGGCCGAGGACTACTATGAAGATCATGTAATGGAAAAAGCCGACGAGATCCTTGGGGAAAACGTCATGCGCCCGCTCATGAACCAGGTTGAATGCCATCTCAAGGAGCGCCAGTACTGGAAATCCGACGGCGATCAGCACGCCGCCCAGATCATGAAGGAAGCCGTACGGAACCTGGAGCGCGTCGACCGCAACAAGTCCTTCTTCATGTGGATCGACTGCTTTGATCCGCACGAACCGTGGGATGCTCCCTCCGTGTACGATCCGGATCTGAAGTGCCCCTATGACCCCGACTACGAAGGCAAGGACATGTTCCTGCCCATTCAGGGCCATGTCGACGGCCTGTATACCGACCGCGAACTGGAACACATCCGCGCCCTGTACGCCGAAAAGGTGACGATGGTGGACAAATGGTTCGGGCATCTCATGAACAATATCCGCACGCTCGGCATGGAAGACGACACGCTGGTCATCCTCGTCTCCGACCACGGTTCCCCGATGGGCAAGGGCGAGCACGGCCACGGCATCATGCGCAAGTGCCGCCCGTGGCCCTATGAGGAACTTGCCCACATCCCCATGATCATGCGCGGCCCCGGCCTGCCCCGCAACCGGCGCGTGAGAGGCTTCGTCCAGTCCTGCGACGTGGCCCCCACCGTGGTGGATTGGCTCGGCATCGGCGTGCATCCCTCCATGCAGGGCCATTCGCTCCTGCCGCTCGCCAAGGGCGACGTGGAAAAGGTCCGCGAATTCGCCATTGCCGGGTACTTCCGGTACTCGTGGTCCATCATCACCGAGGACTGGTCCTTCATCCATTGGTTGAAGGATGACGAAAAGAGCGTCGCCGATGCCCGGTTCGGCATCTACGGTAAGGATCTCGGCGAATCCACGGCCCACATCCTCCAGATGAAGAAGGCCAACGCCGTCGAGGACCGCGACACCGCCTTCTACAACCGCGCCTACGAGGAACACAAAAAGGCCGCAACGCTGGACGGCGAAGATCAGTGGACCTGCACCGCCGCCGCCTCCAGCGAAGTGCCCGCCCGCGACGAGCTGTATTGCCGCAAGGACGATCCGTTCCAGCTCAACAACGTCTCCGCCAAACATCCCGAGGTCGCCAAGGAGCTGTTCGAACAGCTGAAGCTGTTCATGGCCGAACTGCGCGCCTCCTGATGATCCGCCGGTGAGGGGGATTGGGCAATACCGTCCTGCCCGTGGGGATCCCCCTCTCCGGCCTTTCGAAAATACCGACATCCCGCTTTCCCGAATGCCCTTCGGGAAAACCCCTGTTTCACCGTTTTCCGCAACCCGCAAAGGAACCGGTTATGAGCGAAGCTACCCTGTTGGATTCCGTTACTTTTGATGAATGGATCAAGTCCCACGACGGCATTGTCCTGTTCCACAAAAAGCTCTGCCCGCACTGCAAGGTCATGCGTACCGTGCTCGGCAAGGCTACGGCCGAACGCCCCGATATCCAGCTCGCATCCGTCGATTCCGAAGAACAGCCGGATCTCATGGCCCGCTGCTCCGTTGAACGCGTGCCTACCCTGATCGTCTGCCGGAACGGGGCCGTCGCCGCCCGCAAAAGCGGCATCATGAACCCGCGCGAACTGCTCGCGTTTTACGAGTCGGCGTCATGAACGGGCACAGCGACATCCTGATCATCGGCGGCGGCATAGGCGGCATGACGGCGGCGCTGTACGCGGCCCGGGCCAACCTTTCCGTCCGCATCGTGGAGAAGGAAGTGTGCGGCGGGCTGGTGAACTGGACCCATACCGTGGAAAACGTGCCCTCATACAAGAGCATCCACGGCATGGATCTCATGACCGCCTGCCGGGAGCATGTGGAGTCCCTCGGCGTCGCCATTGAAGAAGTCAACGAGGTGGAAGAGGTCCGGCTCGACGGCCAGCCCAAGGAAATACGCACCTCAGAAGGCGACAGCTTCACCGCCGACGTGGTGATCATCGCCACCGGGCGGAAGCCCATCCCGCTGCCTGTGGAAACGGCGTTCGAAAAGGTCCACTACTGCTCGGTCTGCGACGGCACCGCCTACAAGGACAAAGACGTGCTCGTGGTCGGCGGCGGGAACAGCGGGTTCGACGAATCCCTGTACCTCGCGGGCCTCGGCGTCCGTTCCGTCCATATCGTGGAAATGTTCCCGGCCTGCGCCGCCGCACAGTCCACACAAGACCGGGCTCTGGCTACCGGCATCATCAGGGCAAACGTGAACACCACCATCACCGCGCTGGACCCGCTGCCGGACGGACGCTGCCGCGCCTCGCTCAGGGATACAGCATCGGGGGCCGCCTCCAAGGAAACCGTGGACGGCGTGTTCTGCTTCATAGGCCAGAAACCGAATACCGCTCTCTTTGAAGGGCTCATCGATATGGAAAAGGGCTATATCCGCACCAATGAGGACATGCGGACCTCCCTTCCCGGCGTGTTCGCCGTGGGAGACGTCCGCGCCAAGCGGTACCGCCAGATCACCACGGCTATGGGCGACGGAACCGTCGCCGCGCTGGAAGCCGAACGCTTCATCCGTTCCCTCCGCTGAGCTGATTGGTGCTCCGCCCCTCGCCCCGGCAAAGGCTCTCCGCCTCCGCACTCCGCAAGGGGGCAGCTCCCCCTTGACCCGGCGCTAAAGAGAGCAAAGTCCCCATTCCCGGCAGCCCCCAAAAACCTTCGTCCCTCTCCCTTTTCACCGGAACGGACTCCCTGCGTGCCACCTCCCCATCAGTCAAAAGTCTTGGGAGAGGTGGGGTCCGGGGGAGGAGAACCTTTCTTCAGAAAGGTTCTCCTCCCCCGGCTCTCCGCGCTTGCTCAATCCTTCAGCTGACACAACTCCCCATTGCGTCCCATAACAAGCTCACGAACAGAGATGCCACACTCTTCGGCCGCTTCGTGACAAACCGCCGCAATGCCCCGGCAACAGGGGACTTCCATGCGCAAGACCGTCACCGAGGCCGGGCGCGCCTCCGTAAACAACGCAACCAGACGGGCGCGCATCTCCTGGTTGTCCTCAAACTTCGGGCAGGCGATCAACACGACCTTTCCTGACGCGATCTCGCAAAACCGGGCGGACGCGGGGGCCGAACAGTCGGCGGCAAGCAGGATATCCGCGCCCTTGAGGAACGGGGCGGACGGCGGTACAAGGCGCAGCTTGACGGGCCATGTCTGCCTTCTTTCACCAACCGGCCCTGCCGCCTTGCTTTCCTGCCGCTTCCGTGGAGCGAATTCCTGCACGGTGGTCCCGGAGCATCCGCAACCGAGCGTTCCGTGCGGCTCGTGCTTGCCGAGCGGCTGAAAAAGCTGTTGCCTGCGCTCTTCCTTCTGCCTGGCGACGTGGCGCATGGCTGCCTCTTCGTCGAACGGCACGGCTTCCCGGCGCACGATGGCAAGCGCGTTCTGCGGGCATCCGGAAAGGCACGCGCCGAGCCCATCGCAGTAACTGTCCGAAACCACAGTCGCCTTACCGTCGATGATCGCAATGGCGCCTTCCGCACAGTCCAGCACGCACTGGCCGCAGCCGTTGCAGCGTTCCCTGTCTATTTCGATGATATTTCTGTATTCCTTCATGACGGATTCCTCCGGGGTTTTCTTTCTGTAAGCCCATTCCTACACCGTACGGAAGCCCAGCGCCGTGATCAAGATCACGATTTTCCGTTTGCCGTAAAAAAACATATGAAAAAAGCGGACACCCCGGCGGAAAAACGAAACGCCCCTCCCGGCGCGGACCGGAAAGGGGCGAGGAAACTCTGTTTTCAGGTGACTTACTTGATGGCTTCGAGGAACCGGGCGGCGACTTGCGTCTTGCCCTTCATCTTGTCGATCTGTTCCGGGGTAAAAGAGCCGTGGCTGATGGAGAAGTCCACGATCTCGTTGAGGGCCTTCTGGACACTGCCGCCCGGGGCGAGCATGGCAAGCTGTTCGTCAAGGGTAAATACCGGATGGCTCTGGATGTCCGCAACGGCCATTTCAGGCGTCAGCTCGCGGCCGGTCCATTCCTTGTAAAAACGGACGTAGTCGACGGCAAGCTCCTTGGCGGGCTTGGCGCGCAGGGCTTCGATGCCGCGCATATACATCTTGAGGAACGCCTGCACCTGCTCAGGGTGCTGATCCGCAAACCGGCGGTTCGCTACCAGCAGGACAAGCTGCGTGATGCCGCAATCCTTGGAATTCGCCACAGACTTGAAGCCCTTGGCCTCCGCTTCATAGGTCAGGGGGGCCCACAGGGCCACAGCGTCGCCCACGCCGCCGGTAAAGGCGCTCAGGGCCGGGGTGGGTTCCATTTCCTGAAGCTTCACGTCCTTTTCGCTCAAGCCGAGGATACGCAGCCATGTAGCCAGCAGATAGTGTGCGGATGTGCTTTTGGGATACAGGATATCGGCCTTTTGCACGGTCACAGCGGAACCGTACACATTGGGATAGGACGGATTCGTCCCCTTGGCTCCAAGGATGGGGCTGTCCTTGCGCACATAAATGGCATTGTTGGCGGATTCGTCGTTAGCGACCGCAATGATGTACAGGTAGTCGCTCAGCGGCGTGGTCAAAGCGGGCACGGCGCCGCACCCGGCGACTGCCCAATCGTAGGCGGCAAGGCTTTCGACGATGTTCTTGCCCGAATCAAACGGCATCATCGTCAGATCAAGCCCGGCTTCCTTGTCCCAGCCCTGCTGTTTGGCGTACCACGCCACAAAGGTCTCGTGTTCGCCCATCCAAGCGCTCGAGAGCTTGGCGGGCGCGGCCTGTGCGGCTGGCGCCAGCAAAAGAGCCAGCGCCAGCACGGCAAGCAGCGACTTTATCTTTCCGAAAATCATGACAAAAACTCCGCAAGGTTGACATGAAGGGAATCCCCCCGCGCGACGGATGGGCAGACCCGCCGCACGAGGGGCCCCCGGGAGGGGCTACATGAGCAGATTCGGCAGGAACATCACCAGCTGCGGGCAGGCCGCAATGAGAATGATCAGCAACCATATCGTGCACAAGTAGGGGAAAGCCTTCAGCGCCACTTCCTCAAGCTTCACGTCCGTAATCTTCATGGTGATGAACAGGTTCGCGCCGAAAGGAGGCGTCAGGAACCCGGTTTCGCAGCACACCACGAACAGCACGCCGAGCTGGATCGGATGGATGCCGAGGGCGTTCGTGATGGGCAGGAACACCGGCGCGA